>JAEIGA010000050.1_pt1 | contig 145436 bp, 149 predicted proteins | sample 9270691 | NCBI WGS metagenome assembly JAEIGA01 (sample SAMN17057246, study PRJNA624740) | gut metagenome | biome: biome; isolation source: fecal sample | host: Bos grunniens | place: China: Xizang | collected 2019 | reverse complement strand
ATTTAGAGGACAATTTAAAACAGGTAATGACTATAATTCATTTGCTTGTAATGAAGCATTCATGGACCCTAACTCAATACCTAAAACTATTGAAAATGAAGTAAAAGAACTAGCATCTATTTATATGAAATATGTATATACAAGATATTTAGTTTTTGATAGAATTTATAGACTTAAAAACTTTGGTCGTAAAACTGTAATGGTTATTGATACTGACTCTAATATTTTAGCATTAGATGAGTGGATGGAATTTGCTCTTAATAATTTTGCTAATGAATGTGACAAAGCACAAGAAAATAAAGAGTTTATAATTATCAATACTATAACATATACACTTACACAGGTAGTAACAGATATATTACTTTACTATGGAGAGTGTTCAAATATACCAGAAGAATTTAGACCTCGTTTTAATATGAAGAATGAATTCTTTATGAGAAGATTAATTATCAGTGAAGTTAAAAAGAGATATATGTCTTTATTTAAATTAAGAGAGGGTAATTTACTTAATCCTCCTAAAACTGATATTAAAGGATTTGATTTTAAGAAGTCAACAACTTCTGATATTTGTGAAGAAATCTATACAAGATTATCAGAAGATTATTTACTTAAAGCAGATAAAATTGATGTTAGAGCATTAAGGGAAGAGCTTAGAGTATTAGAAAAGGATATTATGGAAGATATTCAATGTGGAAATCTTACATATTTACCAATTGCTAATGCTAAAGAATTATCTGCTTATGCAGAACCTGGTTCTGAGCAATCTATTAGAGGTGTATTAGCTTGGAATAGTATTTATCCTGATACTCCAATTGAACTACCTTCTAAAGTAAAAATGTTAAAACTTACTATCTTTAGAGAAGAGGATATTAAAGATTTAAAAAATAAAGAACCTGAAATATATAATACTATTTGTAATGAAATTTTTAATGATAAATCAGGAATATTTGTTACAAAAGCAGTGAAAAATGGAAAACTAACAGTGAACTCAAAAGGTATGCAAGTATTAGCAATACCATCGAATGGTTCTATTCCTGAATGGGTAAAACCTTATATTGATTTTGGTTCTGTTATTGGAACTATTTTAGCACCATTTAAATCAGTAACTGATTTACTTAAATTAAATTGTGTATCAACAGGATATAAGAAAAATGGTATAAATAGAGAAACTGAGAGTTTTACAAATATAATTTCATTTTAAAAGATACCTAGTAGAAAAATCTACTAGGTATCTTATTTTTATTTTTTGAATAAACCAGCAAGAATTTTAACTAATGCTTTGAAAATATTAATGATAAATTTAGCAATTAAGTTTGCTTTTTCATCATCTGGTTCTTCCTGTGTTGGTTCAGAAGTATTTTCACCTTCATTATTTTCAGGTTTATTTTCTTCATCAACAACAGGTTCATTTTCAACAATATCTTTCTCGTTATCTACTACTGGATCCATTTCTGGAGTTTCTTCAATTTTATCATTTTCTGTAAATTCTTGATTTTCAGATTCTTCATCTTTATCATCAATATCAAACTCATATAACTTATAAGTTTCAATAATATTTACAACTTTTGATACATATGCACTATCTGTTGCATATCCACCATCTTTGATAATTTGAATTGCTTTTGTATAATCAGTTTCACCGATTAAACCTTCATAACGGTACACACTACCTTTCTTAGCACCACAAAGATATGCACTATGATCAGCAATAGAAGCTGCTACTGTAGCATATGCTCTAAAGTCAGAATAGTATGGAACCATCTGTCCATTTACTTCTTCATTTGACCATTTAGCATAAATCTCTCCAGTCCATGCACTTTGCCATGTATTTCCAGAAAGTGTAGATTTCATACCAAATAAGTTATTTGCTTTAAGAGACAATTCAGATTGTCCCCATGCAGATTCCAAAATAGCCTGAGCGATTGTAACTGATGCAAGAACACCAGTATTAGCCATATCAGTCTTAGCTAAAGAACCAACGTATTCAATGAATTGCTCTTTAGTAAATCCTTTAAGAGGACTAATATCAACTGCTTCAGGAGCTTCTGGTTTTTGAATTACCTCTTCTTTTGGTTCTTCAACCTTAGGTTCTTCTGTAACTGGAGGAGTTGTAGTTTCTACTTTACTTGTATAAACTGCATTTCCTTCTTCATCAAATACAGAATATCCTGGGTTTTGATCACAAATATTCTTAGCACTTTCAAGATTTCTGTAAGCACCCTTTTGAGAACCTGCATCAGCCCATGTTTTACGGATTCTGTAAATAATATCCTTTGTTGTTGCTGTTTTTGTATATACAACTTTACCAGATGCATCAAATACAGAGTAACCTTCATTTTCATCACATTTGTTTTTAGCATTTTCTAGATTTGCATAAGCACCAAGTTGTGACTTAGCATCTTCCCATGTTAAACGAACACGATATAACTGTGAATTTTCATTTGTTGGTTGTTGAACTACTACGTTTTGTACAAGGTCAACACCAAAACATTCCAAAATACCTTTAGCAATTTCATCCATTTTAGAATTGAAAATGCCTACATCTGTTGCATTTGAAATGAATCCAATTTCAATAAGTCTGTAGTTATATCCCTTATTAGCAGCTCTCTTTGGATTTGCCAAATTAGTTCTACCAACGATAGTTGAACTACGTCCTGGAAGAATTCCTGATAAGAATGCAGCTAATTTCTTGTCATAATCATCAGCTTTATAATTACCCCAAATAATAACATGAGCACCTCTAGCAGATGAACTTGTGCTACTATCCATATGGAATTCACATAATAACCAGTCTTTAGAAAGTGTTAAATTAGTAATTCCGTTATCTGCATAATAGTTTCTATTTTCTTCTGAAACCATTACGTTATCTCCACCGAGTGCTTTACAACGTTTAGCCAATGTACGAACTCTTTCATACTCTTGGTAACCATTTCCACAAGCACCAGGGTCACCAGCACCATGACCGGTGATAATGAATAATTTATTACTCATAATTATTCCACCTTTCTTTTAATTTTTAATTTATAATTTTGTTTTAACGTAAAAAATAATAGAAAGGTATAAAAAAGAAAGAGTAAACTCTTTCTTTTATTTTTTATCTAGAAGTAAATTTATTCAATAAATTCTACTTCAATTATTGATTTTATATTTTTTATTAACTCATGTTTATCTTTAATAGTCTGGATTATACCATTCAATTAATTCATAGCCATCACCTTCAAAATTATAAAAAGGTCTTTCCCATATACCATTACCTTTATAGTATCTCCATGCAGTTTCAACTCTATCAGTTGGGTGTTTATTAGGATTAAAAAACTTAACTAAATAATGAGTTGATTTTATAGGATTTTCGCTTATTGGTCTATATTTATTTTGCATTTTTATATTCCTTTCATTATTTTTGTTTGAAAGCGTTATTCTTTCTATATATCTCTATAGAATAATCTTTATGAGTTTCACAAAACTTAGAAAAGTTTGAAGCTCCTGCAGCATAATAATTCATGTAATATTCACACTTTCCTTTATGTTTACATCCATAACATTTTCCATCCATAATATTTTATTCTCCTTTTTATTTATTAAATACTTTATTTCAAATATATAATATATCACTAATAGATGATTTTTAGAGGGGTGAACCAATTTTGTTAAGTTAAATTTTTCTATATCTCGATGATTATCTTGAATTACAGAAATCTTACTTAACAAAACTGCAACCAAGAGGAATTATTGCCTAATTTAATGATAACAAAATCACATACTGGAACTGCATATACCACTAGTACTACTGGTGTTACTGGTGATATACCAGATAATGCAGTTTTTGCATTATTAAGAATATGGAATGGTTATAATATATATGAAGGTACAACATTTATACCTTTAGGATGGATGTCTAGTGGTGATATAAATATTACTTTTAGAGTAGAGTATAATACTGGAATTGGAGAAATAATTATAAATCCAAGTACTAAAAGATATACTCTTAGACGTCTTACAGAGAGTACATTTCCAGTTCTTGTATCATTTTTTTAATAATAAATATGTATTTATTATAATAAATAAGAGTGTGGGGGGGAACCAATTTTGTTAAGTTAAATTTCTCTAGTTTTCGATAATTTCCTTTGATTACAGAAATCTTACTTAACAAAACTGCAACCAAGAAGAAATTATTACAGGATTAAATAATACAAGTAATGTAGATATATTTATTGTGGGTGATAAAATAAATTTTACCAATGGTGAAGTATATTATCAAAACTCTGATGTTATAAAATACTTATCAGGAAGAAGGCTTGCAGGAGCTGTATGTACAGTACATGCTCAACTTGTTTCTCCTAGGATAACTATAACTAATGGATCTGCATCTACTAATCAAGCATATTTATATTTTGACGATAATTATACTGGAACTTTTGAAACTACTATTGTTTATTTTGTTTGGAGATATTTTTTTATAAAAATATCAACTTTCAATTTCATATTTAATTGATATATTATTAATATGAATAATTGAAAGGTGGTAAAATATTATGAGTAAACTCTCATCAATTATTAAAGCAGGTGCTTCTTTTGTCACTGAAGCAGAAAAACATATCAGTGAAAATAAAGACATTCAAAAAATGTTATTTGGTACTTATTCTAATGGATCTCCTAGAAACTTAGCAGATGCTATTTCTGGAGAAGTTGTTTCACCAGAGGATAAGTTAAAGATAACTAAACGTCTTGAAAAGAATGAGAAGAAGAAAAAGAAAAGAAAAAAGAAAGGTAAAAAATATGGAAAAATTGACCTTTCTAAATTAGCATTTTCTGAAGAAATTAAAAATGATAACGAAGACTAAAAAATAAAGATGGTTTAAAACCATCTTTATTTTTTTTATATATTTTCTATTCTTTTATTTAATTTTGATATCTCACAATCAAAATCATAATAATCTTGCTGTTCTATTAATACATTGAATCGTATTCGTTCATCAGTTAAAAGCTCTACAAAACTATTTATATTATCAAAAGATATTTTAGGTGAAGCTGATTTATTTATAAGTTTTTTATTTCTTGTTATAAGAAAACTTACTACAGATGGTACTCCCATCATATCAAATTCTGGCATTGTTGTTGACATCAGATGATCTAAATTATTTCCAAGAGTTAATAATGAACCAGATATTCTAGAATTATAATTTATTTTTTCTTCTATAGGTTCAAACGAATATGTAAAAGATATTAAATGGTCTTCATGGTAAGAAGGATTAACTATATTTATTAAATTTCTAAAATTCATTTCTTATAACCCCCCCTGTGTTATCTATAATACCCATACATTCAATTTGATCATATAAATACTCATAAATATCTATTATATTATCCATAGTATGGTTCTCTTCTACCAAACTTATTTCTCTATAATTAACTAAAGCAGTACTTGTAAGACTGCGTGTAGGATTAAATCTTTCAACTCTTTGAAAAATATTTATAGGTTTATCATTAATACGTGAAACTTCATCCATAACATAAATTGATTCATCGTAGCAGGATACTGTATCTATTGCAATCATCTTAAACAAATTTTTACATGTAGTTTCATTACAATTCTCTTTAAAATGTGTATACTCTATATCTGAAAGTGTATTTATTTCATATTTTTTATCATTAAATGGAAAATAATATTTAACTGGATCATCAAAATCAATTCCTTTATCAATTATAATACCATAAATCGAACCCATATTAATTTTATTCATATTCATATCACCTCTTCTTTTCTAAATAAATAATATATCAGCGATTAAAAATAATAAAGACATTATTATAATTATTTTAAAAGGAGGGTAAATATATGGCTTTTCTAATTAGTGAAGAAAAGTTGGTTGAAGATAGCGTCTCGTTATTAGATCAACGATTAAACAGTCCTATAGCCAGATTTATCGAACAAACTCCTACGTTTGTTACGTATTATCATATAAATATAAATGAATCTACAAATGATGCAGGATTCAATGATGTTGAAAGTTTTATAGGAGAATCATCTCCTCTTAGATTTCAAAAAATTGAAAAATTTCCTATATATGGATTAGAAGCAATCTTAGCACAGTGGCAAGACACTGATTTAGGTATCGATGGCTCATATGAAGGTGAAGCAGTTATTTTACCTAATACAATTAAACCACTTCCTAATGATTATTTTATAATCAAATATGTAGGTGATAATGTAATTTTTAGAATTACAGAAATCGTAAATGATAATATTAGAACTGATAATTTTTATAAAATCATATTTAAACTAGATTCTATTGATGATAGTAGAAGAGATAGTTTAAATAAACAGGTTTATGATAACTATACTTGTATTTTAGAAAATATTGGTTCTGAAAATAAATGCATTATTCAATCTGACTTTAAAGAGCAATTAGATAAGATCGATAAGATGTATAATGATATGACTTCACTATACATGTCAATTTTTTATAGTGAAAGATATAATGCATTATTAGGTGAGATGCCTGGTGGGTTTTCTTTATATGATCCGTACATGTCGAATTTTATCAATAAACATGAATTATTAAAAAAGAAAAATGTAATCACAACTACTTTTTTAGAAGAAAATCATATAATTGATAATAAGAAGTCACTTAAATATGAAAGAAGTATTTATAGATTTTTTGAAAGAAGAGATGTATCTTTAATAAAACCATTTTACTATACAACTATAAATGGTTTTAATAGAAAAGAATCTGGATTCTATAGATGGTCAGATGAAAATGTTTATATAGTAGACATTCCATCAGATATTGGAATGAGTAATCCATATAGAATTTTCCCTGATATGACAATTAATACTATTAAACTGAATGGACCTACTGAATCTAAGTATTTAAAACTTATCAAAAAATTTATTAGAAATGATAGTATTAGCATCTATGATATCGATTTAACTTTAAATGAAGAGTTAATTAATCTTGATGCTAATTTAGAGATGTTCTTTATTACACCACTACTTCTCTATATTATTAAAGAAGTAGTTAAAGAATTTAATAAGACTGGTATTGCTGAAGATAAACATGAAGAAGAACCAGTAGAAGAAATTCTTCCATAAATATAAAAAAATAAGAATAGAGTTTAGCCTCTATTCTTATTTTTTAAGTTTTTAACTAACTTCTTTCTTACATATTTTTCATATCCGTTATCAATGAACCATTGAGGGTCACTTTCTAAAAAGTTTTTTCCACAATATGGTGTCCATTTTGGATGTTTAGCATTAATCTCACAACGAATTAGAAATTGTTTGTACGACCAGTTTGGATAAGTAAAAATTGATATAATTGTAATACATACATTAATGCCTACTAATATACATGCTATAATATCTTTCAATATATCCACCTCCCTATTATTTTTACTATTAAAATAATATATCAACAAATCTAAAGTGGGAACCAATTTTGTTAAGTTAAATTTCTCTATCTCTCGATGATTATCTTGAATTACAGAAATCTTACTTAACAAAACTGCAACCAACAAGAGATGTTATTGGATATAGAGCGTGCAATATCATGGAATTATACATTTGGTGAACAAGCTAGTGAGATGGTTATTAATTTTGGAATATCTCATATAGAAAGAGGACATGTATATTGGACTGCTAATACGCAATCAGATCTTGATGCGCATGCATGGTATCCATTTGAAATAAGATTTAAACAACCATTTAATACAACACCGGTCGTATCATTTTTGAATTTAACAGGATTTGCTAATGAAAATATTTGGATTACTGTATTAGATAATGCTCATATGGTATTTTCTGTTAGAGTCCAATCTATAGGGTTTAGATATGGAGTACTATGGCAAGCTATAGGTATATAATTTTAACTTTACTTTGACAATATTTTAATATGAATAAGAGAATACAAATTATTTGTATTCTCTTATTTTTCAATAAATTATTATCAAAAATACACTTGAATAAGAAAGGTTGGTATAAAAATATGAGTTTTGATCCTGCATTCGGAACCAGTAATTTTGGTACTCCGAAATCATATTCAGAAACAGAGACTCTTGCTAGAAATATACTAGCAGTTCTTTTTGCAAAACCAGGCTCTTATCCAACAATGCCTAATTTTGGTATGAATATTCCAGATTTAGTCATGTCATTTTATGATGATATAGATGAGAGTGAATTAAAAAATGAACTAGTATCTACATGCTCTTCATTTACTCAAGTTGTAAAAAATGGAGAATTTGATATAATTAAATCTGTATTAAAAGATACAAATAATGTAGATACACCGGTATTATTAATCAAGATACCGACGATTATTAAGAAAACAAGTAAAAGTCTGCTTATAGGGGTTATGCAATCTGGTAAACAGGTTAAATATAATTTTACATGGGCGGATGAATAATTTAATAAGAAATTAAAACAGAAAGGAAGTTTAAAATATGAGTGAAACAAAAATTACTCAGGATTCAAATCTTGATGTTGAAGCATTATTTAAAAATGCTACCACCACACAATCAGAAACACCTTCTGATCAAGCTGAAGTAACACCGACAGTAAAAACACCACTTCAACAAATGCAAGAAGAGCGTGGGAAAGGTTTAATCATTCAAAATAATGATGATGATGGTGCTAAAAATGGTGGCTCAATGACAGATGAGAGAGAAGAAGCTGTAAATGAAACTCTCAGAGAAATGGATGTCATGATTGAAAAAGCGAAAATGGTCTCTGTAACAGAAAGACCTACAACAGACATCGAAATGGCTGAACTCATGCATAAACTTGATGAACTTGATATTGACCAGATTAAAGATGCTAATAAAGCATCTAGTGGTACAGTACACAAGATTAATGAAGAAGAGGTATTAGGTTCTGATATTACACCTGATACTGTTGTATCTAGTGGTGATGGTACTATTGGTGATGGCGGATTATTCCGTGCTAAATCAGAAGCTTCACAAAATAGTAGAGGTGTAGAAAAAACTACAAAATCTCCTGAATCTACAGTTACACCAGAAACTGAGGTTTCGGAAACAAAAGTTGTTATTGATAAAACTGGTATTAAACCAGATACAACAACTATCATTGATTTTACTGAAGAAGAAAGAGAAAAACTTTCTAAATCTAATTCAATAGAATTGGTATTTTTAAATAAAATTAATGTTGATACTGGTAGAGTTAGAAGACCTGATGAAAACTTTATGAAAACATACACAACAAATATGCATCAGAATATTGGAGAAGCTGCTACAATGACATTTGTTGCATCTAGATTTAGAGCAAAGATTAGAGGGCTTACATTTGGTGAGTTTACTAATTTAACTCTTAGTAGTGAAATTACAGATGTTGATACTTTGAACAGAAAGTTATCAGTTATTTATAATGCTATTGTAGAATCATCAATTGGATTATTCCCAACATATGATGACTTCTTAAGAAACTTCTCTATTAGAGATTTGGATCTTGCTACATATGGAATTTATATTGCAACAAATCCAGAAACTTTAGAGATTAATCTTTCATGTGGTGCAGAAGGTTGTAAGAAAACATTTACAAAATCATTCAGTCCAAGAAATCTTTTACTTATTAAAGATTTAAGTCCTAGATTCTTAGAGATTATGGAAACTACAGGAAGTCTTAGTGGTGAAAAAGCAATGGAATATCACAATAAATCTTCAATTATCGAAAAGCAAATCATCAAACTTCCAGGAAGTGGTGTTGCTATTGAAGTTGGTTTACGTTCAGCTTTTGAAACTATTCATTATGTACTTCCATATATCAATAATCTTGAAACATTGATGGCTGAAAAATATCAGAATGATGATGTAAGATGTAGAGCAGCCATTTCAATGGCTACTCATTATGTAAGTGCAGTATACTTCCAAGAAAATGGTGAATACACACTTAGAAATGATAACATCGAAGATATCTGTGATATCATTTACAATTTACCAATGATTGATTATGATATCATTTATAATATCATGAGACAAACTGAAGAGGACTACTTCTATCAATTTGCACTCGAAAACGTGGTTTGCCCACATTGTAAGACCCATACTGAAAGAGTTGCTATTGATATCGATGAAGAGGTTTTTCAACGGTACCAGGAACAGGGGAATACAGTAATCGATCCAGAATCGCTGCCAAGACTCTAGATGTATTTCTAGAGACGTTCAAAGGGTCATTGTCTCTAGATGATATACTGAATAAAATTCCTTATAAAACTCTTTTACTTTTAAAAGAAGCAAAAGAGCGTCGCCTGGAAGAACAAAATAAAACTCAAGAAGAATTGAGTAAGAAAAATAAATCACAGAATATTCAAAATCAAATTATGAATATTCGATAAAATCAAATAAGATGTTGAGGTATAAAGTAATATGGAAAGAAGAATGACTACATTCGCAGCATCTATGGTAGGTGATGATATCGACTTACTTTATGATGTGATATGTAAGAAATATAAAAAATTTAAACTTTTTTATAGACTGGTAGAAGATCTATCAGATTCAATTCAATCTTTAGAATATGAATTTTCCTCAGATACTTCATTAGTTGTCGATATGACAATGGAAAAAGGGGTAAATCTAAAAGACACAATTAAGTCTTTAAAAAATAAGATTGACTCTACGAGTCTATATACCTGTGACATCGTATCTGAAGGTAAAACAATTAAAATCAGTATAGAAGCTTAAAACTTCAAAAAAAAGAAGGATGAGATTAATTTCTCATCCTTCTTTATTTTTTTAAAGCAAACTTCTTATAAGTATTAAAGTATTGCGTAATAAATCAATTATCTTTAAAAATGTATATTTTGGAGGATTTTCACCTTCAAACATTTTTATTGTGATTTCATGTAATGTTAATTTATCAATATACCTTAATTTTATAAGTTTCAATATATCATCATATGCCCAATTTGGAGCAAGATTTGATAAAACATTTTTGGTATCATAAATAGCAGATATTGATTTAAGAATTTTATAATAATTCTCATCAGTATATAAATTATCTTTTATATAATGATTATAATCTTCACCTGTTACATCACATAATAAGTTATAAGGAAATACTGTATTTTTTATATTTACTTTTGAAGATAATAATTCTGTATCAACTGTTTTTAGTTTCATCTCTGTATTAGAACCTTTAAACATATATAATCTACAAGCAGTATATAATTGATGATACTCTTTATCTATAAAACCAGGAGAGATATAATTTGTATTCATTAAAGATTGTATATACATATTTGGTACATAACATGCATTAACAAAATCTTCAACTGTTTTAATACCAAATCTATTATGTAATGATAAAACCATATGATTTGGAAGACCTAACTCATCGATTAATGTTTCTGATGCAAACATATCCCAACTAGTTTTTTCTAAAACTTTTTGTGATTGTGTTGTGTTTTTTGTTTCCACAATATCATTATTTAAATTCTCTAAATCAAATTTTTCATAAATTTCTCCATAACTTACTACACCAAAATTTCTAAGATTTAAAGATTTTAATTGCATAGTATTAATCTCATCTGGAGAAATAAATATTTTATGTGGAGTTGTATCCATACGTTTAGTGTATAATGCAACAAAATCTTTTACAAAATTAATATTTCCTCTTTTGAGTGAATTATGAGATCTTGTTGATAAATTAAATCTTTCTATAGGAAAATTCATAAATTCTTCAAAAGTATATTCTTTTAATTTTGGTAATTCCGTTGTTAGTTTACCATCTTTAATATAATACTTCAATATACAATGTATTATTTTTAAACCATCCATCAATACATATGAAACATTATCTTTTTTGATTCCTAATATTTTACTGACATATTGAAAATCTGTATTATATTTATAATACAATTTGACAGTTTTTAATGGAATAGTCCATTTATCGTTGAAATGGGTGTCAATAATTTCAGGGATTAATTCTAAAGTACATTCGTCAATATATTCATTTTTAATTTTAGCATCTTTAATAAATTCTTGCTTTAGATTATGTGGAAAATCACTTCTTTTTTTAAACTTTTCTTCCCCTTCAATAAAAGCAGTTTTTACATTAACCATTTAATTTATACCTCCTTTTTGTATATAAAAATAATATATCACTAAATGAATTAATGATGAGATTTATATTAAGATGAGAAAAGAGGAAGTTTAGGATTGGTGTTGGGGGGAACCAATTTTGTTAAGTTAAATTTCTCTAGTTTTCGATAATTTCCTTTGATTACAGAAATCTTACTTAACAAAACTGCAATCAACAAGAATTATTAGAAAATGTAGCAGATATAAATATATTCCACCCATCTTCATATGCAGGCTGGATAAATCTAAGTAATAAGGTTGAGTATTGTAAACTTGGAAATATTGTTTTTGTACGAGGAAATTCATTAGGTTCTGTTACTATCACTAATGTATCAACTGAATATACACGTCTTGGTATATTACCAGAAGGGTGTAGACCAACAAGTGGATTTGTAACAATTGGTACAGCACGTAGTACATCTGGTGGATATATACAAATTATGATAGATTATAATGGTAATATAGATGCAGTTGCATTAGGAACAAATTCGACATCAAGTTACTGGGGATTTGCAACATCATTCCCTGTATCCATATCATTTTAATATGATTTAAATAAGATAGGTAGTTAATTCTACCTATCTTATTTTTTGCTATAGAAAATACATGGAAAAACATTATGTTAAATTATCAATAAAAGAAAGGAGGGAATACTGATGTCTCTTGTTAATGAAATTTTTTCACTTGCAAGAAAGGGTAGAAACTTGGCACAAGATTTAGATGAGCTTAAAAGTTTAAATACCCAAAGCATCTCACGTAGAGCTAAAGGCACTACATGTCAATTCCCATCTATTGTGGCAGATTCTATTCCACTTTCAATGGCATCTGTCATCACAAAAAATATGGATAGAGTTTATGCATCATTCGTTCAAACTGTTATCGCTTCTAATCCACTTATTGATATTACTATTGACAGAAGTCCTCTTGATTATATGAAGAGACTTCATCAAAATATCAAGTTAGAATCAGTTATTGATGAAGATGCATTAAACAGAAAAAATGAAGAACGTGCTCAATTACGTTCATTTATGGAATCAGAATGCCCTAATCTTTCTGTACCTGATGATATGTACGAGACTGTTATGGAACGTGTATATGATGGAGATTACAAATTATATGTAAGCCCAGATTTCATGTTCGCTGTTGCATTCAAAGAATCAGTTATTAATTCTGATGTAATGGAATCTAATAAAGCACAATTTGAAGATCATTTATCAAAATTTGATCTTAAACCATTCCCTATTACAGAAGCTAAAAAAGATGATATGAAGAAAGATATTCTTCGTAGTATCGTTGATAATGCTAATAAATCAGAATCACAAGAAACTGCATTCAAAACAACTAAGGAATTAAACACTCCTAGAATGGTTGATAGAGATGCAAAAAGAGTAAATGAATTACAACCATATGGATTATCTGTAAGACTTATGGCTGTTAATGATAAAAAAGAGTTTGTTCAATATATCGACTTTATTGTAGGTATTAAAACAATCCTTCATGTTACAAAATCAAGAGAAATTGTAAATGCAATCGGTAATGTATTAAAGAATCGCAATGCTATGTTTAACTTTATTCGTTGGACAACTGGTGAAATTTCTTTTATCAAAGATTTACTATTACATGTAGATGACATTAAACTTGACACATCATACAAATCAAGAGGAATGTCACCATTTTTACCAACTCTTAAACGTCTGAAAGAAAAGAAAGTTAATCTTTCAAGTTCAGGAATTAATAAGTTGGTTCCTAATGCTACATTAGTAGTTTCATCATTTGAAGTTGAAGATATTAAGTCTGAATTTGGATTTGACATTCGTGATACTTACTTTGCTAAGAAAATTATTAAGGAATTATTCTTACTTGCATTTATCATTGTAGATGAGGGATCCGAGACAATTGATATTCTTTATGAAGGTTCAGATTCATTTGAAACTTATACTCTTGAAACTCTTGAACGCGAAGTTTCATTATCTTCTAATAAGTTAGGTAAAGAAATTGGTCGTATGATTTCTCAGTAATATTTACAGAAAGGATTTAAAACAATGGGTGTTAATTACGATTTATTTATGGAAGCATCCCAAATCTTAGCAGAATCCGATAATTCTGTAAAACTTGAGGATGTTAGAGCAGTATTAGAGGATACTCAATCCCCTATTACAAATAAATATATTGAAAACTTGTATAGTCAAGTTATTTCAAAGAACCACATTGATTTTGATGATATCCCTAATTCAAAAGGTGATATCACTAAATATTCAGGGTATCAATCTATGATTGATACATTAAATATTGCGAAATCAATTGCTGAAGCTGAAAAGGTTAAAGATGTTAATAATGCTGTAGATGTGGCATTAACAGCTATAACCAATGTAAGAAACCTTGGTGATTTATACGAAGCTGGTTTTAAGAATAAAAATAACTATGTTATGACAGAATATAATATGTTTGTATATTGCTGTGTTGAAGCTGTTTCAAGTATTTTATCTGAATTTGTTGAATTTGCTAAAGGCATTAGTATGGATACATATCAGATTAAACTTAGAAATACTAAGTATCGTGCAAACTTATTTTATGTTGAGCAGTTAGATAAGTTCAATAAAATCAATGCTGTCGGAAATTACAGAAATTATTTACAATCAGTTCTTAATAAAGGACAAAATAATTTCATTGGAGCAACAGGTGTTGGTATTGCTACAGTAGCAATTACTGTTTTACTTGCAATTTTACCTGTTACTAGAGCTTTAGTTTATCAAGGTTATAAAATGAGAACAAAGTTATCTGATGCACTTGCACTTCAAGCATATTTCTTAGAATTGAATAAAACTTGTGTAGAATCTAATAGTTCATTTGATACTAAGAAAAAAGAAAAAATCTTGAGAAAACAAGAATCAATTCGTATTTTATTCTTAAGATTATCAGATAAACTTAAAGTTGACGTAGCAAGATCTGTGAGAGATTCTGCCATTGAAAGAAAGAAAGATAATGCAACTCTCACACTTGGAGATACTCGTAAACAAATCGATGAAGCTCCATATGATATTTTATTATAGGGGGTTGAATTCATGGAACCAAAAATTATTTTAAACATAGATGAGTTTCTTGAGAATCTTAAATCACCATGCGTTCAATTAACAGAGCATATTTGTAGATTCAATGATGCTTCAGAATGTATTAAAGAATATAAGAACTTTTTCGATTTAATCGAAACTGCTCATAGAAACTTCTTCACAAATGAAATTGCTGGAAGAGCAATTAAACTCCTTTATGATAGAGACCAAACACAATCAGTAATGTGTATGTCATTTTATTATGCTTTAGATCAGTATAATGAATATCTTAATGGAATGAAAAAATACGTAGAAGAATCAAGAAATAGACAACTTGATGAACAAGAAAAAACTAAAGTAGTGGAAACTATTGAAGATATTATTATGAAGGATAAAGACTTTATTCAAGGTTTATTCCGCTTTGGTGATAATAAACATAATGAAGAAAGATTGATGCCTTTAAGTGATGCAATGAATAACATTGTATGTCTTTTTAAAATCAAAGATATTGCACTTAATTTCAGAGAAGATAATTATACAGACTCACCATTTGATATGCTTTATATGCATTCGAAAGTATACATGGTATACACAGCATTTGTTGGTATATGTAAACAACTTAAACGAATTGTAGATCAGATTAATGGTGATGTTGCTGGTGATGAACAAGTTTCTGATAAACCAAGATATGCAGTATTTTAGAATATAAGGAAAGGGCGTAAAATAAAATGAATAGTATTCTTTTTGTGGAGAGTATTACCATTGAAGTTAACTCCCTTTTTGAAGAGTGTGACAGAACCGTCGCTTATGCAAATGCTAGATTTTTAGAATCAGAAAATTGTTTCTTTATAGAGTCTAGTGAATCCGGTGGCGGTTTAGTCGGATTCTTGAAAAGAGTTCTCGGTGGAATTAGAAAATTAGTCTCCGATTCAATGAAAAAACTTAAAAGTATCTTATTTGGTGCTGAAGTTAAAGAAGAATGTGAGAATGAAAAAATCGAAGGTCGTGACGTTAATGCTTTAACAAAATTCGTTAATGGTTACTACAAAGATGCATCTGACGTTCTCAAAAAAGCTAAAAAAGGTGAACTCTCTGTAGAAGATGCTAAGAGATTCACAGAGCAAAAAGATAGTGCTTTAAGTGCTATCGGAACAGTTGTAACAACTGTTGGTGCTTTAGTAGGTGGCTCAAAACTTATTGAAAAAACCATGGGTTCATGGAATAGAGAACTTGATGAAATGTATAATACACTAGAAGTTGATGTCGATGGTGAAAAAGTAAATCTTGCACATGGAGCATCACTTAAATATACAAAAACAGCAAGTCCGGAAGGTAGAAGAGATGTAGCTAATGAAGCAGTAAAAATTATTACAAATCACATGTCAGAAACATCAAAAGGTGTTTTAGGTATGATATTTGATATCCCTAAAAAACTATATGCTAAAAACTATGTTAAAGCTCGTTTAGAAAGGGATGAAGAAAGACTAACAACTAAAAAAGGTCAGAAAGAAATGCGTAAAGAAGCAAAAGAACGCGTTAAATCAACTGATAAAGAAGTTGCTAGAATTGAGGATGAAACAAGACGTATTAGACAATCTGAAGGTATTCTTGAAAAGATTTCTGCTTCTGATGCTCAGAATAAAGCAAGAAAACAAAAGGCTGCTTCAGAACGTTATACAGACGTTAAGGGTCCGCATAATAAATCAGACTTAACCCGTGATAACTATACAACAGGTCAATCTGCAGTTGATGCTACTAAAGCTGCAGCTGGAGATATTAAAGCTGGTGTACAAAGAATGGGTAGAAGTCTATTTAGAAATAATAAACGAATTTATGGTGGGAAAAAATCTAAAGATTCTGATATTGAAATTCATGATATCGATAATGAAAATTTAGGAAAATCCTACTCAAAACATAAAAAGAAATAAGGAGAAATAAAATCATGGTAAACGTTTTTACAATGGATGAAATCGGTAGAGAGTTTGTAATTGCAGAAAAAGCATATGATATTGCTATGGCTGAAGTTGCATTCATGGAATCAATGATTGATTCTCGTCTTAAAATTAATAGAGCAAAAAGTGAACTTAAAGTAATGACAGAATCTACAGAAGATACATGTACTGGAGATTTAGCTTACTTATTTAATGAAGCAGCAAAAGATGCTGAGGTTTCAGGTGAAGGAATCTTCACTAAAGTTAAAAACGCTGTTGTTAACTTCTTCGTATCTACATGGAATACAATCCAAAAGATTTTCACAAAGAAAGATACAGAAGCATATAAAAGAGTTAAAGGTTCTAAAGCAGTAGTTAAACTTCCAATGAATGCAAAATTCTTTGCAAATGTTGGTGATGCTGTTTGTGGAACAGCTGCTGATGGAAAAACAACTGGTGAAAAAATCGGTGCTGTTGCTAAAATTCTTGGTATCACAACTGCAGCCGGTGCTGGATTAATTGGTACAGTAAAACTTATCAAAGATAAGTTACATAAAGAAGCAACAACAGAAACATCTCTTACTGAAGATGAAGCACTTACAGTAATGGAAAAACTTCAAAATGTATTTGGTAAGTTTATTCAACCTATTAAAAATTTCAAAGATTCTGATGATAAAGAAATCGGATTTGGAGCCAAGATTTTAAATTTGTTTGGTGATTTTGGTAAGCATATCAAATCAGCAATTGATAAAATCAGAACTGCACTTAGAATTGGTGTAAATGAAAATCCTGAAACACCAAAAGCACCAGATGATGCATTTGTTAAAGAAGGTGTTGTTGAAAAGATTAAAGACGGATTAACAGGTAAGAAGAATATTAAGATTGAAGAACCTGATCTTAATGATCCAGATGATAATCCGGCGAAAGATACATCACATAAAAAATAATTAAAGGTGATTAATAATGGACGCAATTTTTCAATGTAACTCAAATTACATGGAAGAACCTTTTAGAAGGTTTGATTCTTATATGGAAAACGCGTCTCTTCAATTAAAAATAGAACTTGAGGAGTATGTAGAATCCACTATTGAATCCTCAGGTTCTATTTTTGTATCTGAGAGCGTTAATGATTATCTGACAAAAATAAAAAATGCTATTAAATTACTTATTGAAAGATTAAGAGAGTTTATTCAAGATACAAAAAATAATCTTAATAAATTTAAAGCAGATAAAGAGTTTGAAAGAAAACTTGATAAGTTAGCATCAATTATTACAAGAGATGAAAAACTTAAATCTATTAAGATTAAATATAAAGAAAAAACTCCTCTTAGAAAATTCATTAAGAATGAAAAAGAAGCATTAAAACGATTAGTCAGAAAACCAGGAACTAAAGCAGATGAACTTAAACTATTTATGAAACGATATAGAGAAGGTTTATCTAAAAAAGAAAAAACTGATATTATATTAACAACTGTATCATTAGGAACAATTTTTGCTTATCCATTTCTTAAAGGTTTCAGAGATGCTATCAATGATGAACTGGATGAAGCAACTAATGAAATAAAAGATATTGAAAACTCTAATATTATTCAGTTTCCTGTAAAAGAATCTGAATCTGCAGAACTTACAAAAGAACAAGCTGAAATTTATTCATTATATATTAGGTTTGATATTGAAATGAGTAATGACTTAGTTGAACTTTCTAAAGAGAGAATCAAAGATTTAGAATCTTTAGTTTCAGAAGCAGAAACTAAAATAAATGAGTTTTTAGAAAAGTAAGGAGAGATGAAAATAATGGAACAAGTTTTAACATTACAAGAGGAATCTCTGTTTACATCTCTTGAATCTAATATTGATACTATATATGATAATTTGAAATTATGGAATAAGTATGATACTATTTTAGCACTTGAATCAACTGATGATAAAAAAGATGGTTTAATTTATAAAATAATTGAAACTATCAAAAATATCATTAAAGAGTGTAAACGTATTATAGTTAAAACCGTATCATCGATTGATAATCATATTAGATATGGATTACTTAGTAAAAAGAGAAAAGAAGAATTTAAAAAATTCGAAGCATATGTTGCATCTAACCCTGCAGTAAAAAATAAAAAAGTTACTGTAAAAGATTGGCAACGTATACTACAAGAATATGATAAAGTAGAAAAAGAAATTTTGAATGTGATGAATAATAACAAAGTAGATGCTAAAGGATTAAATCTTAAAGCAAATGAATTACTTAGTAATTTATCATCCGTTGCAAATTCTGCTACAGCTGCATTAACTGTAGATTTATGTATGGTTTTAGCTAGAAAATCACCAGAGATGGCGAAAGTAGTTGAAAATGGTCTTAATAATTGCAGCGCAGCTATTGAAAATATTGAGAGAGAACTCGGTTCTTCTGAAGCTATGAAACTACAGAAAAACGTTCATAAATTGACTAAAGAAAGTACTGGACAAAGAATACTTGCTCAACTATTTCAAAGAAAAGAAAAAACTATTCTTGAATGTGTTGAAGAAGTTGGTTCTGAACTTTCTAAATTAATGAGCGGAGATGCTACTTTTACTGATAAAGCAAAAGCTGCTGTAGAACATAGAAGTTTGATAAGAACTGGTGCTAAATCATATATTAAAAATGAAGGTACAAGAAAAGGTGTAAAAGCAATTCTTGATACTAAAAAGCAACTCGAAAATGATGAGAATGTCAGGTCGGTAGTTAAGAATGTAAAGGAATTTATTAAACCAACAGTCTAATTTTATCGACATTTCTCGGTAATTAAAAAGATACAAAGAAACAATTCTCTAAGAATTTAAAAGAAAACGAATAGGAAAGGTAGGTAAATTTAGGACATGATTAGTAGATCATATATCCACGAATATGCTGCACATGACCAAGTTATGTGTGAATCCTATTGTCTTTTACTTGAATCTAAAGATGTAGTTGATAGTCTCATCAGATTAGAGCAGAAAATTTCTGAAAAGGAATATTTCGGTGAAAGCGTAGAAAATGAGATTTTTGTCTTAGAATCAGAAAAGAAAAATATTTTTACTAGAATTGGAGAACTCGTAATTGAAATCTTCAATTCAATGGTTGATTTTCTTAAAGATACTGGTAAAGCAATCACAGATGCTATTACTGGTGCAAGAAAGAAATCAAATTCAGAAAAATTCAAAAAAGCAATGAGAGATGACCCACAATTAGCACAAGATTTCTTAAAAGGTGTTATGAGTGGTAATATCAAAGCTCATGATGTTAAAAACCTTAATGAATTATTAGATGAAGCAACAACTATCACTAATGATTTAATGAAAGGTAAAATAGATAAGAAAACTTTTGGTAAAAAAATAGATGAATCTTTAGATAAGTTTGCAAATTTAGCAAAAAATCTTACTACAATTATCGGTATTGGAACTGCAATAACTGGTTTAGTTAAAGGTGTTGATTATGTTACTAGAGAAAGGAATCGTAATGATGAAAAACATGAATGGTCTAGAAACAATGAAGATCGAGCACAAGCCAGGGAAAACAGAGAGATTGACCAGCATAATTGGAAAATAGAGGATAGAAATAATGGTCCAAGAGGTCCACAACATATAGTTGTTCATAATGCTGATACATATGAAGAGTCTGTACAAGATGAATTATTTACTGAATCAGTATTAGAAGGTGCTTTCCAGAAAGTTATGTCTTTCTTCACTTCAACAGTTGGTTTCTGTAAAGATGCTATTGGTAAACTTAATGACCTTAAAGATTCTTTACTTGACAAAGTAAAAAATGGAAATAAAGATTCTGAAGAAGGCGAAAAAGTTAATGCAGCTTTAGCAGGAATTAGAAAAGTTATTTCAGCAATCACTAAAGAAATGACAATCATTAAAAATTCATCATCAAAAGTTGAAGCATCTATGGCGTAATAACCATAACCAAATCTAAAAAGAATGGAGAATATTATTATGTACAATGCAATTCGTTCTACACAACATGGTTTGATTATGGAGTCACAAAGAAACGTAACAGACTATGATGTAAAATGTGCTAGACTTATGACTGAGAACTCTATTGATGATGCAACAAACATCATTCCAGTTCTAAGTAATACTAGTGAAAAATATATCAAGAAGATTGACGATGCTTTTTCAGTATTAGCAGATTTAGCTGTAGATACTGATAAGATTACTGAATTCTTTACTAAAACTCAATTTACTTCAGAATTTGAAGAAATGCCACTATCAACACCTCTTAAAAATGTGAATGAAATTGGTAGAATCAAACCTGAGTATTTAGTTCAATTAGTAAAAGATACAGCAACAACTATCAATGATATCGTTAATAATAAAATTGATATGAAATATCTAATGAATCATTTCAATTCGGATATTTCATTAAGAGTTAAAAAACAATTGGTTATTTCAACAAAACCAATTACTGACATTAAGAATTATGTCAAACTTCAAGAAAAACCAATTATTGTCGAAATGGATTCTCAAACTATTATGACTGTATGTATTCCTTTCTTACGTACATTTACAGTTAAAAAACGTGAATTACAAGAAGAAATTGCTGGTGTTAAAACTGCAATCAATACAGCATCAACTATGATGAGAAACTATACAGACACAGCAAATGCTCTTAAAAATAAAGGGCAAATAAGTGGTAATACAATTAACACATTAAATTACTATCTGTTCAATCAAAACAGATTGATTGAAGAAGTTATTACGTATATGGTATTTTGTTTAATTACAAAAATCGATGCATATACATTCAATATCAATTCTTATACTGAACTTTATAAGAAAACTCTTAAATATAATCCAGAAGGAAGTAATGTATATCATGAGTCAGTTTATGAATATTCAATGGCTACAGCAGACATTGATACTACTGTAAATATGGCTATTTTTGGTAATGTGTCTTCTATAGTTGATTATTGTGAGAGAACTTATGAATCAGCAAAGAGTTTTTATGAAAATCATAACTCATTCAATAAAACACAAGAAATTGGATTTATTCTAGACCAATTCGACAAAACAGATTATCCATATGAAGATTTACTTCATACATTTGATGTTATGGAATCAGGTCTTGAAAGTATCCGTTCTAAAATAAAAGACCAATTTGCTTCACCAGAAGATATTATTTCTTCTGCTGGATTTGGAGAATCATTATTATCTCGTTATGGAATGATGATTGGTGGATTGACCAATATCGATAGATATATGAATGCTCTCAATTCAGGAAAAGCAAAATCAGCAGTATTATTCGAAATTCTATCTGAAATGAGAGAATCTAAAAATAACGTTAATACTATTGGTGAATGGATTAAGAAAGTTTACGATAAAATTAATGAAATTATTAAATTCATTGATCTTAATGAAGGAAACGAAATTTCAAATGAATTAGTTCGTAAAGAAACTTTAGAGTTAGTTAAATCTATTGAAAAAGATTTCAGAAACTTCTTAGGCGTTGTTATTCAGAATATTATTCAAAGAGCAAAAGTTCTTGAAGAAGAAGTATTTGCATTAGTTAATGCATTGGATGAACAAGTTGATGCTACAGATATGCCAGATGAAGATATGGACTATAATGAAGTTGCATTAGAATATGCAATTGATGTGCATGATTCTCTTGCAAGATTATATATGGAAGCTGAAATGCTTAAGTTCAGAGATGCAAAGATTTATAAGGAGTATGGCTTCATTTTTGAAGCTAAACAACCAGCTACTACACAGGATAAACCTGTAGTACAACCAGAAGCTGGTCAAGATCCTAAAAAAGAAACTTCTTCACCTGAATTAAAAGTTGACTCTTCTAAACAAACAGAAGAAGATGTTGCAAAAAATAATCAGGCAGCTGATAAAGCAAAAGAAGAACAGAACCCTGAAAAGAAAAAGAAACTTTCAGAAAGATTTAAAGAGTTACTCAATAAAGTTCAATCATTCTTTACTAAAGTAGTAGATAATTTTGTTGCTGGATTTAGTAAAATAGTTAAATCTGACAAAGAGTTTCTTGCTGAAAATAAAGATGCTATTCTTAATCGTAGCTTCAATGGATTAACTCTTAAAATTTATAACTACTTTAATATTAGTAGTTCACAGATTCTCAAAGATATCACTACAGTTTCAAATACTTTGGGACAAATTAGTGAATCCGATTTATCTGAATATACAGATATGAAAACTGCTCAATCTAAATTACTCGGATTTGTTAAATTACCAGCAGGTCTTGAGTTTGATGATGGTATTAGAATCTATTACAAAGTAGGTCCTAATCAAAAAGAAGTTAAGAAGATTGATATTTCAAATACTCAACTTAAAACTAGAACTACAGAAATGATTGAATTCTGTGAAGATTATTACAATGGTGGAAATGATGAAGTAGTTAAATCTATTAATTCATTAAAAACTGCTTGTGAGAATAAAGTTAAATCACTTGAATCAAAAAGTACTTCAGGAGAAACTACACCAGAAGATGTTCAAGCATTATCTAACATTTCTAGAATCGTTATGGTATTTACAAGTGCAGTCTTAACAGGTTATAGAAATAGAGCACATCATTATATGTTTGCTCTTCGTAAACTTGTACCTAGAACTAAGAAAGTTAAAGAAACTACACCAGAAGAACCAACTACTCCAGTAGAAGGTGAGGGTGAAGTTAAAGGTCAAGAAACACCTGCAACAACATAAAAAAATAAAATATCCATAGTATCATTTTGATACTATGGATATTTATTATTCTGCTTTCTCTTCTTGAATAAGATTAACAGTTTTTGAGTCGTCAAGTTCAAATCTCTGTTCAAAATATTCTTCCATAATTCTGATAATTATATCGGAATCTAATCCGAGTCTTTCACATAACTCATTAAAGAGTTTTGTTAAGTTATCAGAAAGAGCTTTTTGTCCACGTCTGATAGTACTTACTGATACTCCAAATTTCTCAGCAATTTCAGAAATGGAAATACTGCACAATAATGTGCAAGCTTCGATATCGAGTTTGATTGTTAGTGCACGTTTAGAACGAGCTTCAATCTCATCGATAATCTTTTTGATAGATGCTGTTAAAACATGTTCAACAACTTCTTCAATAACGGATGGTTCTTCGTCCTCTATAGATTCGGTTTGTTCTTCTTCACATTCCTCCTCTACAGATTCAGCTTTATCTTCTTCAGGAAGTGTCTCAATTTCACTAATTGATTCTTCATTTTCATTATTGTCGGTTTCTTCTGCTTCCTCACATGGTACAGATTCTTCAACGACACTATCTTTTTCATCAGCTACTTCTTCTTCCTCTGTAGCTGGTGTTTCAACTGTTTCTGGTTCTTTTACAACAGATTCTTTTTGAACTTCTGTAGTACCGATACCAAGAAATGTTTTAAAAAAATTAATAATCGCTTGTAAAATTTTCATGTGTGTTATTTTCCTTTCTCTAATACAAAACACCATGATTTAAACTTGACTTATCATGGTGTTCTGTATTAAATAAATTATTGTTCAGAATCAATAGCATCTACTATTCTGGATACTAATCCGTAACAGATTCTTGCTGGAACATGAGCTACTGTTGTAAATAATGCACCTAATGTATATTTAAAAATAACTTGTTCATTTAACCCATCGATATCGGGTTTAGGAATTATATTTTCTTTATACACCTCGTAAAGTTCTCTAGACACATCTTCTAATCTTTGAATAGTAGAATTATATTCTTTAGAATCTGATTCAACATCAGTATATGGAATTATATTTACTAGTAAGTCTTGTGATATTATATATTTGATATCTGTTTTAAGAATTTGAACTTTATCATCACCTAAATATTTTATATATTTTGAATACCAAAATAAATATGGAGCAGAGGGAACACTAAATTCAAATTCTTTTTCAGAATGATAATTTCTAATCATTTCTTTAGATATCCTATCCTTGTTTTTATCCTTTTCTGATATCATTATATGCATGATAATTTCCATAAATTCTTGAAACCCATGTATATCAACAATAAGTTCTTCCATAATCTTATCAAAAGACTCTTCACCAAAAGCTTCTATTAGTTTATCAGTGTTTTTAAGAATCCAATTATTGAAACATCGTTGTTGTGAAGATTCTGATGCTTTAATCTCATCTAGTTTTTGTTTAGTTTTATCATTCATATTGAAACCTCTTTAAGATTTTCTAATATCATCAATAACACCACTAGTTCTAATGGTATCCATGATTGTACTTAAATCTTTTGTAATACTTGATTTATCATCTAAAGTTATTACAGCACGATCTCTTATATACCATTCAAGAATATTAGTATTTGATCTATGTCCAGTTGAAACATTAATTGAATCAAGAGATAATGCCATGTCAATTACTCTAATTGATGTAATTAATGCAAAAAGATATTTATTGATATATGGACAACCTGTTTCATTTGATACTTTTCCATCAGAAATATCATATGGCATTATATTACCTTCATTAATTTCGTTTGCTAGAAGTATGATTAATTCACGTTCACGTTCAACAAAACTTTTATCAACTTGCTCTTTTTCATTCATTGCTTTAAAGATAGGTTCTACAAGATTATTTAACGATGTGTTTGTTTCTCCTGTTGAAATTGTTTCTTTAATAATGGAATTTTCATAGTCAAAAATACCACCATAAAATTCATCTTCATTATATAATTCTGTAGCCGATGTAGAATCAAGAACACCACATGATAAAACAATAATAGATTGTATCATAAAATCTTTTTCCGCATAATAAGAATTTAATGCATGAATTTCATAATATCTCTTCTTAACAAAAGCAAGAAATTCGAATAGTTTAGCCTGACGTTTTGTGTAAATATTTGTTGTCATTGTTGTAAGTTCTTTTGAAAGATTATACTTATTTACAATTAATTCATATGCAAGACTAAAATCATCTTTGATTGTGTATACAGATGATGTTTCTTTAAAGTTTGTAATGTAAGCATCAAAAAGAATTCTTCTAAGAATTATATTTTTAATTTTGTCATCTTTTTCATATCGTAAGCTTTTGATTGTTTTAGACATATTGTCTATTGTTTTTTCTCTTTCTTCTAATACCTGTTTTAACGGCATAGTTTCTTCAGATACTTCTTTATCAGGAATATCTTCCGTTTCTTCTTTTTTAACTTCTTGAGTTTGTAATTGTAATTGAGCTGCTTTATAGAGATCTCTGTATTCGTCTCTGCTTTTTGAAATCTTCTTTGCTTCAGCATTTAGTTGTTTGATTTTCTTGGTGAGTTTTACAACTCTTTCATCAACAGTTTCAAGAAATGAATCACACTTTTTAAGGTGTTTTATTTCTTTTGAACTTTTTGTACTTGACCAGTAGTCAATACTTCTTTTATCTCCTAAAATATTATTAATTTTCTTTGTAATATTCATGGTATTTTTCCTTTCATATAGAAAATTCATAAAGGGTTGAAGTTCAACCCTTTATGTATATTTTGATTATTCATCATCAGGATCATCTACTTGCATACCTAAACTTGATGCTCCTTCGCTAGATTCTTCTGGTGTAGCTGTTTCAAGTTTAAGTTCTTCTTCATTTAATCCTAATGATTCATATGAAGCAACTTCCTTACCAATCATATCATTTGTTTCAAGGATATTCTTGATAATCATCTGTTCAAGTCTTGCAGGATTGATAGGGAATGATTCACCTTCAAGAATTACTTTTGGATCACATCCACGATTATTAATCATTTCAATTGCATCTGTCTCTGATAAATCATTCATATTTACCACAATATCGAAACGACCTGAACGAAGTAATGCTGGATCTAATTTTTCTGGATAGTTTGTTGTTGCAATAACTATTGAACCACCGTCCATTGAATCCATCGCTTTAAGAAGTTGAAGTAATCTTCTTGATGTTTTGAGAGATTTTTCAACTTCACCTGCTTCCATTTCAGCTCTGTTTACAAGTTGTGAATCAATCTCATCAATAACATATACAGTATTTGGCATATTGAATTTGTTATCACCATCAATCTTGTCAAATACATCAAGGTTTACAGAAACACAATCCATTTCAAAGTGCTGTGGTAATGAGAATGCAAATGCTGTTTTTCCTGTACCAGGAACACCTGCAAGAAGCATACCTTTTCTATATGGAACTGCATACTCTGCATAAAGTTTTTCTTTGTTTTTGAACTCACTGATTTCGTTAAGCAAAGATTCTTTTGCTGGAAATGTAAGAAGTTTCATAGGTCTTACCTTCAAATCTTTTTGTTCATCACCATTTGATGACATAGATGTATAACGAATCTTATTGTTTTCCTGATTTGTTTTAGAAATAGAAGATACAAGATCATCAATTTCTTTTCTTACCTTCTTGAACCATTTTGTTTTATTCTTTCCGATAAAGAATAAACTTGTTGAAAAGTGTGATGTATTTGATAAAATACCATTAGCACTTCTGTCATCTTTTTGAAGAATAGGTTCTTTAATCACAATCATTCTTGTTCCATCTTCATCCATTACTAATGAATAAACACCAGGAGCGATTGTTTTGTTAACTAGTTCTGGAAAACACGATACTTTCTTTTTAACTCTTTCAACAGATGCTGTACAAAGAGCAAATGATGGATCAACATCCATAAGAGTACATCCATATTTTTTTGAAAGATATTTTGTTTCCAAAACTGAAACACATGATTTTGAAATATATGAATCATAATGACCTGAGATTGCAAAATGATGACAAATATTCTTGTCAACATAATCAAGTAATGTTGATTTTATAGGTGTAATCACACGAGTCAATGAATCTGTTGCTGTGTTAAAAAGTTTGTTTGTAATGTTGTTTGTTACAGAGAATTGTAACATATCTCTAAAATTTTTCATTTAAGTTTTCTCCTTACATAATTTGGTTTTTCTTAATGCGTTTCTGCATTCGTTTTAATTTCTTTTTCTCCCACTTATCACAATCTTTAGGTTTAATAAAACCTTGTTTTGCTAAATAATTCATGGAAAGTTCTACATTTGCTATAGCCATAGCAATGTCTTTTTTGTTATGTCTTCCTCTAACCTTTTTACAAATAACCTTTTGAAAGTCGGTTAGTGATACTATACAAGACTTAATATTTTCTTTTGTGGTATGTGTCTTGTAATACTTTTTAAAATCTGACTTTAAATCCTTTTGATATTTCACAATTATTTCATCTGATATATCAAATGTCTTTTTAATCAGATTTGTCATTATTCTTACATCGGCAACCTCCTCACATAAATCATCATAATTGTAATTTGACGAAATAATTAAAGAGATTTCAGAAATTAATTCTGAAATCTCTTCTACTACTAATAAAACTGCTTGGGATTTGTTTAATTGTTTTGTCACGTCTTTGTATATCTTTTTAGTATTCATAAAACCTCCTAAACTGCTAATATAGTATCATTAGAAATAGGTGATGATTCTATTAAATCATCATCCGAATTAATTATACTATTAAAATGGTTATTCATTTCAAGAATTTCAAACCAACCATCCTCTGTTAGCCAAATAGTGTTCCTGTCTACATCAGCAACCCATGGAATATTTATATTTCCATCTTTGTCTTTAGAGTATATGTCTTCATTCTTAAATATGTATTTAGACACCATATCTATAAATTTATTTGTTATAGGTTTTACAACTACCAATACATCACCAAGTTTTTCGAGATATTTATCTCTATCTTTTTTACTCATTTGCATAATACTATCATTGTATTCTTGAATAATCTTTTTTGTACGATACGACCCAGTACCTTTAGGTATAATAGCAGTCATTTCTTCAAATTCATCAATAAATTCAAATTTGAATTTGAGTTCTTCAGGATCAATACTTTCGATATGATTACTATGCGAATGAACTTTCAATGTTTCAGGATCTACACTACCAGGTTCTTTGTAAGCATATCTATATGGAGAGCATGGTAAATCATTATAATCACTACCATTATTATCTTTAATAGTAAGTGAGAATGGTATACTAGAATCACTAACGGTTGTTGTCCATGAATTACCAACAATACTATTATTGTAGTGATATCTAACAGACATAGTACTATTACTCCTAGTTCCAAATGTGATTCTGTCCACACTTTCAGTCCTTGTAGGTTGACTTATTTGTACATCTGATATTAGTGTGTTTAAAGTATCGAATGAAATATTTATTTCATCATTCCCATACCATGAAACCTGTGATATAACATTATCTTCCCATGGTAAGACATCTTTGTTATATTTAGTATGCCTACGACTTTGACCTTCCCTAAAATCCCTATCCTCAGTTAAGTCAATATCATCAGGTAGTTCTATTTTGGAAATCATGATTAGATACCTGCATATTCTTTAAACTCTTTCTTTGTGATTCCGTCTTCACTAAATTTAAGTTCTGTAGGTTTGATGTTAAGTTCTGTCATAGTTTTTAACATCTTATCGAATGTTAAATCACAATAATCATCAACCCAATCACCAATGTAGAAGAGTCTTTCATAGCAGTTTCCTCTCATTGAACTTTGGTCTTTATCTGCTTTCACAGCACCAAATAGAATAGGGTCTTTTTCTTTTCGTCTCTTTTCGATATCTTTAGAAACACTTGTTTTACCTGTAGCTGCAGCTACTGTCTTTTCAGATTCATCATCTTCATCTGTATAGTCAGTAAATACAACATAACCCTTATCAAAGAGATCTCTAACTTCAAGCCATTTATCAATGATATCATCTGGAATTTCTCTTGGGAAGTTTTCAATTTCTGTAAGTTTTACATTGTGATTTGATACATGTTTGATAAATCTTGTAACATCATCAAGTAACACATATGTTGTAAGACCTTTCTCAGCAAAAAGAAGATCTTTCTTTAATAATTCTGCAGCAATAGTTGCTTTCTTTGCAGCTGCTTTTTGATTTGTAATTTCAAATTTCTTAATGAGAGCAAGACACGTATCAAGCATTTGTTGTGTATATGCTGTATCTGTCTCTTTCTTTAAAGACTTAACATAATCAAAATATTGACTTACTGAAAAGTCTTTAAACCTATCATCTTCTGTAGTTTCTTCTGTTACAGCAGTTACTTCACTAGCAGATGTAACTGGTTTCTCTTTTGGTTCTGTTGATTTTTTGTTTCTTGTTTTAGTGTTTGCAGTATCACTTTTTCTTGGTGCCATTTAATATAAACCTCCTTATAATTTATAAATGTGAAAGAACCTAAATCATATAATATAAGTTCTTTCACATAAATAATATATTTTTGAAATACTATTCAATTTCATCAATTATTTCTTCAACCCATGTTTGAAGTTCGTCTTTAAAATTATCAAGATCACCCTCAATTTGGGTAAATACGTCTTTTCCATCTTCATCAGTAAGACTAATAACTGTAATCTCTCCATCATCATTATATTGCATAACTTTGAGATTGAAAAACTCATTATTTTCTGAAGTGATCTCAATATCATATAAAGTACCTTCTCTTCCAGTACTTTCTGGTTTTGCATCATATGGAGTATAATCAATTGATTTTACTAAATTTCTATTCTCCAATACAATTTCTTCAATATCTAACATTTATGTTATCCTCCTTTACATACTAGCAACTAAATCATTCAGTTGTTGGATAAGTGTATTAATGGTTCTTTTTAATTCTGTTTGATTTGATGTATCTGGTTTTGTATATTGAATTTCGAGAAGCTCAACTCCAAATTTTTCAAATTCTTCTTTAATATTTTGATGTGAAGCCATTTGAATTAAAAATGCATTCGCATTAATACTCATTCCTTCTTTTGTTTTAAAATGTAACCAAAAATCCGTCTGATTATTAAGTTGTATCAATAGTGGTACATCAATACCATTTTCTAAATCAGATTTAACCTTTTCAGCATAATTCTTATCTTTTTCATCAAATACTAATTTCATATTGTCTCCTTTTAGAATTTATTAATATGATTACAACTGGGACAAATAAATCCATCCCAATTAATATCCAATGCTCTGCTAGGAACTAAGAGAGATGTACTACAATTTTCACATTCTTCTTTAGTAAATATATCATGTGGAAGTCCTAGTCTAACTATCTCTACATCTCCCTCTAGATTATCTAAAACTCCTTTTAGTAATAGTGGTTCTCCATCATCAATATAAACTGTAGATATATTACCAAATTTACTTGGATAAATAATAGTTTTATTATTACTTGATGATTTAGGGACAAAAATCAGGTTCATCTAAAGTTTGTTGTTGCATATCATCAGAATCTACTACGTGGTTACCATTAATAAAAATACCATGACAATTTCTACATTGATAATATTTATCTTTGGCATCTTTTGATACTAATAACTTACTTTCACAAACGGGACATTTACATTCCTCCAAATCATCAATTGATATATGTAGAGATTCCAATTCTTCCATCAAATCATTTTTATCAGCAACAAATGATAAAAAGAAATTCCGATCTATAGATGGTTTATGATTGATTTGGTGATTAATGGTTGGTGTTTGTTGTACATCTTGTTTACAAGTAACAGTCATTGGTTTCTGTGAATTATTACATGCAACTGTAGTGCTGTGATTACATCCATATTTAAACGTATCTGGATTACATGGATATCCAGAACTGTTAGGATCATTTTGATTTTTTAATGGTATTACTGTAACCTGATTATTACAATCTGTTGGAATAAGATTATAATTTGTTCTATATGCTTTACATATTGCATGAAATGTAATGAAATCTGATTCTTTAGCTTCATCAGAAATTTCAGCTACGTCTTTAAAAATGGCAAGACTATCTCTAAGTCTTATATCCTTAAGTCTTTCAATAGTTGCTGCATATTTACAAATATTTTTATTTGCACATGAATCACATTGAATTGTAATTTTAATACATTGATCACTCACTTTTGTTTCCTCCTCAAATTTCTTATTTGATAGTAAAGTACTTAATATCTGTATTCTTTCATCGAATAGTTTACGATATAATTCTATAGCATCATCCATATTATTTCTTGCATTTATACATTTCTTTCCAATATCTTTATCCCAAGGATATTTATTATAAGAGTCGTCTGCTGGAAATACAATATGAGATTTTAATACTGATAGTGCATATTTTTTCTCTTCGTCAACTTTATTAGGATAAAATTCTTTAGCACGCTTAATTTTAATAAAAGGGTCAATATTTCGTCCTGCATACTGTTCACATGTTATAAAGAATTTTCCTTTACACCTTAAGTTTAACATGTATTTGACAAAATTACTTTTATCAGATATTAAAATATCTTTTCCATCAAAATTTTTAAATTTATCTTTTGCTTTGCATTTATCATAATTAGCACAATTAAGACATAAAACATATGGAGTATGTATTTCAAATAATTTATATCCTATATAATCACTATCATATGTTTCATATTCACCAGTTTTTTCTAATGTGAATGCTAAACTAAATAAATTTTGAAAATCAGAATTTTTTAACTTTATAAAGTCAAAAAGATGTTCTGTTTGTGGGTGTAACTCATCCACACTATAAAGAGTCATGGTTTGTTTATATAATTTATAAAACATACTACAATGCTCATGTTTAGCATTACAATCTAAACAAGTAAGGTTAATTCTACCTGTATAAGATATAATCTTTTTATTCTTTATTTTTAATCGTCGTTTTGAAAACATATTTAAACCCTTTCATATTTTATTCTTTAGCCATGTATTTATTACACGTTATATAAAAACAACAATGACAGACAAGTTTATTAACTAACTTTGATATGAATTTATAATATCGTTTAAATACCAAATTTCTATTAAAATTTTTAAAACTATATTTATATTGACATATATCTTGGTATTCACAATCATCACATTTATAATTTTCTGAATAAATAGGTATTTTAAAATCAGAAAATATTCTACCACCAGTTATTTTAATAGAATCTGCCATTGTCTTTGTAGTAACACCATGACCACTACATTCAGCTGAAAGTAATAGTGATATTTTAAAAATCTTTTAATTTGATTTATGCGGTACTTTAAGTGCATCAAGAGCATGAAAAGAACATACTTCTCGTTCAGCTATCAATTCTACTCCTTTAGAGTTATTGATTACAAATTGTCTTGATTTACACTCAGATTTTCTTCTACAATTTCCACAATTCACATTAATATCTCCATGCCAAACCATTGGCATAGGGAAATCTCTCATTTAAGATTCCTCCTTTTTAATATCCATTAGGTATTATTTTTGATCTTCTTGAAATAAGAACTTCTGTTATGATATTTTCATGTGTGAAATGACTACAATGTAAAGATATACCAACTGTACATTCAACAGGATTATCTGCAAGCATTGATATAACCTCATTAGAATCAAATGACCTAAATTCTGGCTTGATATCAACACTATCTCGATATTTACATACATCTTTAGATATACATTTTTTACATGAATCACATCCTAAAAATTTAATTTTATATGATGAACCTCCCTTAGCACGTACATACTTATCAATTGACAAATCTTTTCGATTGAAGTATTCACTACATACAAGATCAACTCCAGTAAAAGTATCACCATCTATAAAACTAGATATAGGATTTTTATTTTCTTCTTGAATCTCATTTAAAGAAATTTCAATAGGTAAAACAGAAAGTGCTTTACCTATTGAACATTCCATAAGGGAATCACAATTATGACAATCTCTACAATTTACAATTGTAGTTGCATTTATTGTATTCATTTATTTATTCTCCTTATTTCCTTATTGCATATGACAGAAATTAAATAAGTCAGTTCTCTGACCTTTAATTACTGCAAAATAATCATTCAAAAGACCTGTATCCCTTGAAGTAATCATGTATTTAACAGGGTCAAATTTTCTGAACATCTCTTTTATAGCTGGATCCATTAATCCAATAATATTTAGGATATCCCCATCAAAATCTGCATTGAGACCTGGTAAAATACTTAATGGAACTGACATCGTATAGCATTCATGGTCAGGTTTTACATTTCTGATATTCATAAGAATTATTGAATAATAATTCAAAGTCGGGTTTCTGTTAATAATACATGATGGTTGTTCATTCTTAATGATCAATTGCATAATACTATAAATTCTTGGATCAAAGTTATAACCTTCTTCCCAAATAGTATTAGCTTGAGCTAACGAAATATTATGTATTGTTTTAAGGTAATAGATGATTTTAAGTTTAAACATCACATAAAAACAACTATACCCCAAATCAATTTCATTGTCTTTCAATGTTGGCAATAAACTAATTTGTTTATTAGACTATATCATCAATGATTATTCTGTTACCAAATAATCAAAGCCTCCCTTTTCCATATATTTTATATATGTACTCTACTCATTTATTCTCTTAAGTCTTTCTCTTAAAATATACTTTCGATAGTCGTTGAACCTTACTCTTTATTTAAGAGTCTTGGCTGCGGATTGATTCTAATGATAATCTTTTTACTATACCTTTGGAATTACCCATTGCCACTAAGTATATCACTATCTTAGTTTAGTAATTATCATTTTAACAAATTCGTTCCCGCAATTAAAGAGGTTTTAACCGGACCTACGGTTAATCCGGAATAATTACGTTTCTTGCTGTAAAGTTAAGCGAGCCTCCTATAAGTTGATCTCTGATTAATCCATCTTTTGTATTAAGAAGTTCAAAGTTAAACTCCCAAATAGCATTTGCTTTAGACTGGATTCTATTTAAGATAACTGGGGTTTCAATTTCAACTGAATCTCTTAAATTTCTTGCTAAGTTTACAGCAGTATTTATATCTTTATCAATTCCTGTGAAATAAAAGTTTTCAGCAGTTATTGATTGCTGACGTAATAAAGTTGTATAAACTGGTATATGTGAAGTAAATACTTTAAGTCTTTCTTCACTAACTAAATCAAATGTCTTTGCTTTAGCTGGTTTCTTTCTTTTATAGTATGCAATGATTTCATCAAATCGCATTCTAAATTCTTCAATCCCAATACCACAGAATGGACTTTTCGGTTCAAAGTCTTTAAGTTCATCATCAGATAAGTCAACTCTTCTCCCATCTCTGTCGACTTTCTTTTTCATGAAAATGATTTCTTGGAATTCGTCTTTTCCAATTGCTGATTGTAAGATTCTGTAGTAGTGTGGGGCAATAATCTTTTTATTCCCTAATGGAATCCATCCTGTCATACGAGGATCTACATCTCTAAATTCAATTTTAGTTCCACATTTAGGACATGTTTCTCCTTCGAATATGGTTCCTTTAAATTCACCACATTTACATCTGTAGCGTTCTTGAAATGATTGCTCATCTGAATATGTTGTACCATATAATGGTGATTGGGGACCATACAAAGCTTTCTTCTTGTTTTCATCAATTTCTACTTCTGGTGGATCTACTATGAAAAATCCAGTTCCAGATGCAACATCAGCGAAAGCATCTGCATCCCAATTTCTTCTGGTTACAACTGCTCGTCGTGTTCCCATATTCATTAATCTCCTTTCTTTTTATACCAAAAAATAATATATCACTAATAGAATAATTTGGGATTATTAGTGATATATTTCATTTTACATTTATAATTAAGTTTTCAGAGACATAAAAAATGAGATTTCTAAATAAATAGAAATCTCATTTATATATTAAAGTAATTGGTGCATACAGCACCACTAATAATTATATCATGTATTTGTCCATAATATAATTAAATCACTTCAATAAATTCATATAAGAATAAAGGTTTTGACTTTAATAATGTATTTAAATACCTTATCTACTATAATAATATATCACTAAAAATATAATGAAAACTAGGGTCTATATAAATTCTTAACGAAAACAATACACTAAACATTAAATGAAAGGTGGGAAATACTATTATGTGTCTAACCCCTAAAAATATTGGTTTAATGTATATATCAGAACAGGTATCTCCTGAAGATAATACAGTCACTAACTTAAAATACAATGAATCAACTGGTGTAAAATATGCTGAATTTGATACTATTTTACAAACGTTTCGTTGTTTAAATAGAAATCAAAGAAAGTATTGGGGACCTAATATCGCTGAAATGCTTAAAGCTGAGCGTATTGTAACTATGCTTAGAACTAATGCATGGTATGGTGAAATGGATCACCCATATCCAGTAAATAAAAAAGATGAACTATCATCAGAACGTATTCAAGCAATTGAAATGGCACGTCGTTCTCATAAAATTTTAAGACCTGTAGTTAACGGAGACATTTTAAGAGCTACGATTCAAACTGCATCTGGAACAGAAGCTGGTAGAGGTTTCTGTGATGAAATTATACAAGGTTTAATTCCATCATTCAGTTGTAGAGCTATCGCTGGACTTGGTGAAATTAATGGTGATATCTATGTACTTGCAAGAAAACTTATTACATATGACTGGGTTCTTTATCCTAGTCATCATGATGCAAATATGGATAGTGAACCTAAATTCATTTCCAAATCAGCATCTCTTACTATGCTTGAATCAGCAGGTGTCGATGTTGGTTCCCAACTCAAAGATATTAGAGAACGTTATACAAAAGACGTATTTATTCCATTAGAAGAAATTTTAGCTTATACTGGAAGAAAAGATGTTAATACAAACATGATTATGGAATCATTTGGATTATCATTAAGTGATATCCAAGGATTTGATTCTTCTATTAATCATGCCATTATTAAAGATGGTGATAATACAATTTTTGCTAAAATTTCACCAGAAACTCAAAGAGAAGTTAAGACATACTTAAGTTCATTCTAAAGGAGAGATTTGCCATGGGAAGAAAATACATTCCAACTACAGCAGCAAATGGTGAAATTGTATATACAAGAAAAAATGATTTCAAAGCAGCTGCTAAAGAAATTATGAATAGAGGTAAAGATGTTCCTTCTATGGTACAATCTATTACTTCAGATTTGAAAGATGCTGTTGAATATCGTAAAACTATTAGTAAACAAGCATTAGATCATAGAACGCCAGCAGAAAAAGGTGTTCAATACAAAGGTCGTATGGAAGATCTTAATAAAATTCAAAAAGAAATTAATATGCTGGTTAACAAATTAAAAAGATACGGCGTTAGAGTTAATAAAGAAGCATTAGCTCATGACAAAGTCGTATATGAAGGAGGACATTTAACAATGTTTACAACTGAAGATTTAAAACGTATGAAACTTGATATTTTTGAAGAGAACGTTGCTAATAAAATTAGCGATGATCTTAGAGATTATATGTTAATAGTAATTGAATCTGCTATGGATCAAGTAGTTCGTACACAAACATACTTAGAAAAAGTAGAAGAAGTTATTAGTGGACAAAGAAACAACTTTGTTGCATTTGTGACAGAATCGCATAATGAAGGTTTAATTTCAGCACTTCAAAAAGAAGTATTACTTGAAATGGCTGAAGATGACTTTATGTTTGAAGCTCCTACACCAGATAAACTTCCAGAATTAGTTCAATCATTCCTAGAAGCAGCTGAAGCTGGTGATGAAGATAAAAAAGCAGCAATTAAAGAACAAATCGATGTTGCTAAATCACTTAAAGAAATTGAAGATGGTGGTAAAGAAAAAGCAATTGATAAAGAAGGTGCTGTTACTGAAGGAGCAAAGGAAGAGTGTTCAATCGTTGAGAAACTTGAAGCTCTTAAGGTTAAATTAAGCGATGAAGAACGTGCTATGGCAGAAAAATTTGATGAACTCATTGCTAATGGTGGTGAAGAACCTGTAAAGGAAGAACCAAAAAAAGAAGAAGAACCTAAAGATGACGATCCTAAAACAGAAGAACTGAAAGAAGAACCTAAAAAGGAAGAACCAGTTAAAGAATCTACAGAAGAACCTACTCCAGTAGTAGAGTCTGAAGTTCAACCTCTTGAAAATTCTGTTGTAGTTGAATCTACTATTGAATCTTCTTTATCAAAAGAAGAAGGTGACTCTCTTCTTGCATACATAAAAGAATCAGTAGCTGATGGTGTTTATAGCGAAGAAGATGCTGCACGTATCGAAAAGATGTTAAAATTATAAAAATACAAAAAAATAAGATACTAAGGAAATCCTTAGTATCTTATTTTTATCTTATTATTTTTCTTTAACATCAGTCATTTTATCTTCTGTTTTAGAAGATTTTGAACTGACTGCTTTTACTACAGCTAATGCTCCACCAGCTAATACAGCTGCACCACCTGTAATAATACCTGCTGTTGTAAGATTCTTTTTCATTTCTCTTTGTGCACGTCTTTTACTTGCTTTCATCTTCTTCACCTCCCTTTGTTGATTCAAAGTCTTTATAATAAGGAACACCATCTTTGATACCCTTATCAATTAAAACTTTACCAATTTGGTATCCAATGTATCCAACAACACCTAAGATGATGTAAACCAATGAATTCTTTTTTACGTGTTTACAAATTTTTGATCCAGTTCTTTTTGTATTCATGATAAAATCTTTCATATTTATAATCTCCTTTTAATGTAAATTTTAGATGAGTATGGATTTTCAAGTTTCCATACTCATCTAATAATTATTCAGCATCTGTTGTTTCCTCAACAGTTTCTGATGCTTGATCTTTGCATTCATCATCACATTTGCAATTACATTTTTTCTCTGGGTTTCCAAGATCCAATGCTAATACATGTACAGGAACCGCTGTACCACAAACACACTTCGGTGTTTTAGCCTTTGGTTCTTCTTTTGTAATGAGACATCTAACTTTTTCAACAGCGTTACAAACACCATTTGCAATAAGATCTGCTGCTCCATGTACTACATCAAGTGTCAATGAAGTTGTCACATTAACAGCTGTATCATATGCGATGTTGTTAACTGTTTTTCTAAGTCTTCTCTTTTGAGCTTTAGAAAGTTTTACTTTCTTAGCAACTGTTTTAACAAATGCTGGCTTCTTTGTTCTCTTAACAGATTTTTTCATATCGGTTCTCCTTTCCTCTTAGATAAAATCTTCTAAGATATTTTTTAAAAATTTGTATTATTAATATAAATTAATAATTCAATGATTCACAAAAATAATATATGTTTATTTTTCAAGCTATTTTTCATGAAAATAAATCACACAATTACTTTTAAATATATAGTAATAATTAAATTTATTTTTAATTTTAAATCATAAAAATAATATTTGAAACAGTTTTGTAATAGAAGTGAATAAATTAATACACTAGTTTATTCCAAAAACATTAATTTAATTAGAGATAACTAATTATTTTAAATAATTAAAATATGAAAGGAAGTAAAAATCATGAGTTTTCTTGATAAATTAAGAGAGCCACTTCCTTCTTCTGTAGAAGAACCGGTAGTGGAATCTGCTATTGAAAATCCGGTTGTTGAAGAACCTGTTGTAGAAGAGCCGGATAATATTACAATTGATGCTGGAGCAGATCCTGTTTTGGATGATCCAGAATTCAAAGATGATTTAGAAAAACCTGAAAGTTTCGAACTTACTCCAGAAGAAGAGGCAGAAGCTGATTCAATTATCAATATTGCAGCTACACCTGTAATTCTTAAAGAAGTTCTTACACAAGAAGCAGTTGATACATTTGTAGAATCTGCTGATTTCGATATTGCTATTGCTGAAGGATTTGCTCTTGAAGGGACAAAAGACAATTTCACATCAGTAACAGGCGAATTATTTACAGAAGCTAAGTTCTATTCAAAGAACCAAGTACGTTTCACAAAAGAAGCAAGAACAAATCAATTATTTGAAATCTGTGTTCAAGCTATTGCACGTGCTAAAAATGACCCAGTTTATAATAAACTGGCTAAAGTTCAGGAACTTAGAAGAAAGTTAAAAGCAGTACTTCGTCAAAGATATAAAGCTCCTGCTATGAAAAAAGCAAAAGAATATATCGTAAGATTAAGACGCAGTAAATCTGCTACAATTGCGAATGCAGCAAAGAAAATTGGTTAAAATACCTCGTTGAAGATAGGATTGGGCTTTTTGTCATGTGCCTACCTACAGGTAGAAACCTCCGTTTCTTTTAATTTTAAACTGACCTAAAATACCCTAGGAGTTCTGAAATGCTCCTAGGGTATTTTACCCAAAAAAAGAAGAGTGATAAAATTATCACTCTTCTTTTTTAGCAATTCCGATAATTGTATTGGTAGAACTATCAAGCACTCTAATTCCTGATGTAGGTAATCCAAACTTGATTGCACGATTATATTCTTGCACAAGATAGATAAATCCTGTATGATTATCAAGATAATCTGCATCATAAGTTTTTGCATATTCATAAATGTCAAATCCAGATTTTTTCTTTTCTTTAGAAGTACTTGATGGTTCTACAGTGGTTGTTTTTTCGTCATTTTCAAGAATACTTTTTAATGTCCCAATAATGTCGGATGCAAATGCTGAAGCATATCTAACTTCTTCACAAACTTCCTTGAGAGGTTTGTTTTCAACTACATATAAGTTATAAAACTTATTGTACTGACTGTCTGTACTATTATCAATAGGTTTAAATGGTGAGTTATTTAATAACTTAACTAACATATCATCAGAAACACCTAAAGATTCTTTTAATGTACCAGGAAATTTGTCTACTGCTCTTAATAACTTATTCATACTAATACCTTTTGGCTCTTGATATTATCTCCACCTACATGTAATATTTTTTGTTTGCTAACGATTATATTTATTTACGTCACGCTATTAAGTTTTCATATATGTAGATATTTAATTTCTACTCATATTCATAAAAATATTATATCATTATTTAATTTAAATTTACTAAGTAAAATTTAATTTATTCATTTAGAAATATATTATTTCTATGAATAAATTAAAAAGGAGATTTAATATTATGGGTAAGAAAAACAAGAAAAAACATTCATATTCTGATGAAAATGAAATTCTTAATTATATTAAGAAGAGTAAGTTAACAGAAATGGCAGACCAAATTGAGGAGTTTGTTGAATTTACAGATAAGTTTTTATTTATCGAAGGTGTCACAGATGAGGAATATAAAAAGATCATGAAGCATATAAGAAAAGCAGTGAAAAGACTTCGTAAAGGTGAAGAACTTGAAAAGGTATTTGATGTTGAAAAAATTGAAGAGTGTTATCAAGAAGATCCATCATTTGCTGCAGAATATATGGAGATTGATTAGGTATGAAGTATTATCTTATATATCTTAAACCTAATACAGAACTTTATGGATTCACATCAGAAAAAAAATATTTTGAAACCTTTATGCTTCAAAGGAACTCAGAAAAGTTTTTAGTTAAAAAAGAAAAAATAACTGGTGAAGAAGAAAAAAGATTTCTTTATTTAAATCATAATAAAATGATTAAACCATATCCTTATCAGCACGATACAGGTAGTAAAGAATATACTATGTTGATGGCAACTGCTGATGAAGATAATAGACTTGATAGGGAAGTTGAAAAAATGAATACAATGATTGTGGATATAGAATGTATGAAAAATGCTATTCCGTTTAAAGAAAAATATGAATTATCAATCGATAATCTAATTGATATTTATGATGAGAATGGTCATATATTAATAGATTCTTTGTCATTATTCATTGATTTAAATAAAGAAACTTTTGTTTGATTATGAATTGAAAATAAAGTTCTAAACCACACTCAATTAAGTAAATTATGAAAGGACTAGAGAATATGAGCAGTACAGAAACATCTTATCCTATTCCTGAAATTAATTCAGTGGATGATTTAAGAGAATTAACTCAAAAATGTTATACGTTAGAGTATTTCATGGCAACAGAAGAAATATATGAAGATTTCTTTGAAAAGATGTATGCTATGATTAAAGGATGTATTGAAAAGAAGGATTGCAGAGAATATCCTATTACATTCAAATTTTATAAAAATGATGAAAAGACTTATACGATGCAATTACGTCATTTTATAGTAAATCTTATTTTACTAGAACCTTTTGTTCATGTAAATACTATTAAGTTTTTAAATGAACGTTATGTAATGGACTTCGATAAGTTCATGTTAGTTCCTGAGTATGATTTAGATTATTGGATTAATAATAGAATCATTATAGTACTCAGAAATTTTAATGTGAGAGGAATTACGATTAATAAATCGATTTCAAAACTTTGTAATAGATTGAGAAATATTTCATTAGATTTCTCGTTAATTATGAATCTTAATTTCTCATATTTCACATTTACAGAGATGTACCAGAACAACCCTAGAATCAGAGAGATTATGGAATGTAAGTTCGATGATACTATGCAGCCGAATGATATCGAAGATATGATTGATAAGCTCCTTAAGGAAGAAGTTGATATTTATAAGAATACGCCTAATAACCCAATAGGTACAATTCTTAAATCACAAGCAGGTATCAAGATTAAACAGTTTGGTGAATTTACAGTTGCACAAGGATTAAAACCTAGTCTTGATGGTGTTATTATGCCTATAGCAATTGAAAATTCTACATTACTTGGTGGTCTAGATAGACCTTCATACAAATATATCGATGCGGCTGCAGCAAGAAAATCTCTTATTCTAAATAAGACAGTTATGGGTGTTGCTGGTAACTTTGGTAAGTTAACTCTTCAATTAGCAAAGACGTTGACATTATCAAAAACTGTTACAGACTGTGATACAAAGCATCTTATTACTATACATATTAAAGATAAAAAGATGCTTAAGAAATTCAATAATCGTTATTATCGTATGGATGAAAATGATGAATTGAAATTATTAGATGCTGAAACTGATACGCATTTAATTGGAAAAACTGTTCAATTCCGTTCACCAGTTACATGTGCACTTGGAGATCAAGTATGTGCTAAGTGTTTTGGTAGAACTGCAGGTCTTAACTATGATATTGCAGATGGTGTTGCTGGTTTCGAATCAGAAGAAATCACAAAGGAGCTTGAGCAGAATGTACTATCTTCAAAACATCTTCTCACAACTAAATCAGAAGTTCTCAAATTTAATGATGCTTTTGATAAGTATTTTACATTAAGTTCTGGAGAAGTCTATCCAATAGTTGAAGAAAATGATGCTGTTGAAGAGATTAATGACTATGCGATTTATATTAATCCAAGTACTATTGAAAAAGTGGATTCAATGGATGATGAATCTGGTTATAATACATTTATTACTGGTGGAGAATTCTTTGTAGTTAATTTGGAGACTGGTGAAAAAGAATCAATTAAACTTGAAAATGAAGATAAAGAAATTTTTATTTGTGATGAAACCATTGAAATCATGAGAAAAGGAAGAGGATATATCAAGTTCAAAGATTTATCAGATGATATAAAAATATTTGAGATGAATATCTTGAATAATGAACTTACAAAACCTCTTTATGATATGATGGCTTTATTAAATAGAAATAGAAAAGAGGGTGAACCTCAAACTGTAGATGAAGTAACTCAAAGATTTATTGAACTTCATGTTATTTCAGGAATCAAAGCATCAAGTTTAGCAGGTGAATGTATTATTAATAGATTAGTGAGATCTAATATTAACACATATGATAGACCAGATTTCACACAAAATAATCTTGAACCGTATACAATCATTACAATTAGAAAAGCTCTTGAAGATAATAAATCTCCAGGACTTGGATTATCTGTTCAATATTTGAAACGTCAGTTATTAAGTGATGAAATTATCACTGAAAGATCTGGAACTTCATATATTGACCCATTATTGCAAGCAAAGGTTCCTAATTTAAGTGAAATTTATGGAACTGGAACTATTGGTACAAGAAGAGTACCTAAAGAAGTAGAATAGTTAATTCGGATGGGTTATTTACTCATCCGAATTTATTTTTCTTATTTTTGGAGGTTAAAAATGAAAATTAAACTTACTTATATAAAAGAAGCAATGATAAATACTATGAAAAGAAGAGATGTATTATTTCAAGTATTATCATCTCATTGGGCAAGTATTGTAACTTCAACTATCATTGGTAAATTTGATATTGATACAATTTATTTCATATCTTGTATTATTCCATTAGTTTTATTATTGATAAATATGTGTGTATCATATGAGGTAATTAAAAATAATGCTAAAAATAAAAAGAATGAAAATTTAAAAAATGGAACTTATATAACATTTGATGAAATTGGTTTTTCATCATCAAGAATTCATTTGAAAGTAAAGGGAAGCAATGATCAAAAACTATTCTACCTTATGGCTATTGATTTACTACCATATTTTACACATGATGAAATTCATGCTATTAATAGGGATTTTATGAAAGTAATAGCAGGATTATTTTACGAAAGACCTGTAGATATTGCAACTTTCAAAAAGTTCAATTTATTTTTAGCTCAATTTTCTGATTTCAAAAATAAAAGAATTTCTGATTATAGAAAACGTAATTTAGAACTTGAAAAATGTTCTGGATTGACTGGCTGGATTAATAAATGTATTTATGAAGTTGGATCGGCATCTTCTATAATGACTGATATAATATTCTTTTCATTTTATGATGAAATTAAATCAATATTTTCAGATGACGATAAGTATATAACAGACAATACCAAATACAATTATTTCAAACATCTGTTTATGAAAACAGATGATGAAATTACAAGAAATGTTATAAAAGAGGCATATACAAAAGTTTGCTGGTCATCTTATGGAAAAATTGAAAAATTTATAAAAAATGGATTAGATTTTATTGAAGAATTGACTGTTCTTATTCATCCAGATATACCATATGTTCATGATGATGGGCATGGTAAAGGTAAAAAAGAATTTTATACAGCATCAAGATTTTATGGTTATTTAACAAATGACGATGTTTTATGGTATATTACAGAATATAAAGAAAATCCTGATAGTAGATCAATGAAAGCACCATTGAAATATCATAAAGAAATTATATTCCCTATAACAAAAGAACCTGATAAAATTAGGGATGTTAATGGTGATCTTTTAAAATATGATTTTAAGAGTGAAATAGCATGTAGAATGACAGATACTAAATTTTACTTCAGTGATTCATACTCTATTGATGTTACAGATGTTAGTAAAATTGCTATGTTTATTCTTGATAATGAGTATGCTGAAGTATTGCCTACTAAGATTTTATTCTATATTGCGGCATATACTTACGTATGTAAACAATTCAGAGATATATTAATAGAATATTTTAAGGAGGTGTAAAAAATGAATGTCAATTTCAATACATATAAAAATGAATTTAGTGAAATTAAGAATATTATAAAGGATATAGAAGATTCTAATGAATTATTCACAGCTCTTAGAGAATATCCTTCAATTCATCATAAAAACTTTTGTGGTAATTTACTATCCTTTCTAATACCAATATTTAAACCTTATGAATATAAATATTCTTTAAGAGAGGTTATAAAAATAACTGGAGTTAAAGGTACAGCACTATATCCTCTTGATATTCATGATCATATGGTAGATGGTTGTAAATTTGATAAAGTACTTGTTAAAAAATCATTTTTACATGCTTTGGGTTTATTGGATAAACATACAAAAATAGAACAGAATGATATTAGTGATTATTTAATGAAAACTTTACCATTTAACCAATGGACAACTAATTTTATACTATACACATTTTCTGATACATTAGAGTATAATGATTCTAATACATCTAGAGATTATGAACTATACAATTTTTATGGAAAAACAAATGAAGAAATTTATAAATACATTTTAAATTTCTTCGATAATGCGAATTACAAAAAGATTGATCAATTGAATAGATTGTATGAATTAAATACATCCATTGATCTAGATAGAGTCAATACTTCTATAGAGATGATATTGAAAGATCTTGACTTTCTTATATTCTATATATGTAATGAAACTGTATTAACAACTAAAGACCCTGTATATAATTTTGAAGATAATTTTAAAGGATTATATGGTTTATATAAATCATATATGACGACACATGAAAATCCAATTTTAAGTAATTCAGAATTCTTTAAAAAACCATTCTGTGATATGAATAATAGATGTGTTGTCAGAGAAAAAGCTGAGGAAAGATCTAAAGATTTATGGACAGATGATATTAAATTTAAAATATCACTATCCAATATCAATATTTACGATTTAAGTATTTATAAATCATACCTTCAAAATTTCACAGGACGTAAATATGTAGAAGCTATTGATGCTCGTATTGTTTTTTCAGTAGTCGTTTTCACACACTTCTATTATATGGGATTAAAAATATTAGAGAAGATTTATACAGATGAAGAAATTATTAATAAAACAAAACTAGTTTCAATGGATATAGATAGTATATATCGAAGATTAATAAATTAAAGAAAAGGTGTAAAAACCTTTTCTTTTTTATATTTAAAATAATTAAATTAATAAAGTTGGGGGGAACCAATTTTGTTAAGTTAAATTTCTCTATCTTTCGAGAATTATCTTGAATTACAGAAATCTTACTTAACAAAACTGCAACCAAGAAGAGATGTCAAATAATTATTTACCTTATTATGTATATAATCCTTATAAAGATCCTAATAAAAATAATAATAATGCACATGGTATATGTAATATTGGTAAAGTTAGATTTTTATGGGGTACTTCTCAAACAAATGGTTGGACATATGATAGTAGTTTGGAAGGATATACACATGAGATAACATTTGATTATCCTTTTACAACTGAACCTGCAGTTTTCTGCTCAGCATATTTTCCATCAGGATCTCCAGCTAAAACATCAATTCTATATAAAAATAATTCAAAGATTAAATTATATTGCTCATCTGGTGTACAAGGATTATGGGTATATTGGTTATCTGTATCATTTGCAGAGTAATTTAAAAATTGAACAAGATATTAATATATGAAAATGAGGTGTATTAATATGAAATATGATGAATTAAAAATTTTAGTAACTGAATCAACTGGTATTCCTATGGATTCTTATATATGTGAAAAAGTTAATTTAAGTGGTCAAGATATTGCTGAAACTGCTATTATATTAAGTCCAGTAATTTTATCGATAGGGGTTATTATTTCTGCAATTAAAAAGGATAAATTGGATAAGTTTATAAGTAAAGATGAGAGACTTGCTCCTATTCAAGATAAACTTAAAAAATACGAAATCGAACTAAAATCAAATATGAAGGAATTACAAAAGTTACTTTCAAAATATGATAAAAAAGAAAAAGAATATAAAGAGTTTGCCGAAGAATTTAAATCAACAAAAATTAAATTAGATTCTAATTCATCTCTTAATTTAAATGATGAAGCATCTATTAATTCATCACGTACTAAAGATGCAATTAATCCTAATTTTGATCCTGAAAAATATGAAAAGTATAAAAAACTTGAAACTGAAATGAGACTTATCTGGAATGATATTATGGATCTTATGACTAAAACTAATTTATGTTTTAAAGATTGTCAAAGATGTATTTCTGATCTTAGAAAGATTGGAAAGAATCTTAAAAAACATAAAGAAATCGAGTCCGATATTGATAAATTATTAAAGAAAGTTGATCAAGTTGAAACCCATTTTGATTCTGTTAAAGATGAGTTTAATGGTGCTATTAAAGCATATAAAGAATCTACAGAAACAGATTTAGCAGAAATAAAACTTTCTGTATATGAAGCATGTTATGATGGTGAAATTACATCAGAAGAAAGAGATTTACTTCTTAAATCTATAAGTGAATAAAAGTATAAGATACTAGGTTATCCTAGTATCTTATCTTTATTTTCAACATAAAATGATTGAATTGATTTTTCAAGGCTTTTTAAATTATCTGATTTATCGGGAGTGTATAATTCTTCTTGATATTTTTCATAGAATATGATTGTTCCACTTTCTAATGTTTTTCGCATATCAATAACTCTTTGATTTGTAGAACCTACCCAATGATATTCTTTCATTGCTAATTCTTCTACATATTTTCCATCACATAAAATATCAATATTAGAAAGAATCCATCTTAAACACATTGAGTTTGTAGAATCTTTGTGTGAATTTATTCTTTCAAGTAATCCATCAAGAGTAAATCCAGTATATAACCAGATAGTTTTACTTCTTCCAAATTTCTTTCTAAATCGTAAGATTAAATCACAAAGTTCATGTGTATAATAGCATAAACCATCACCACCTGTTAATGTAAGACCATTAACATAATCTTGTGATACATAATCAAATAATTCTTTCATTGATTCTTCTGTAAATTCCAATCCATCATCTTTATCATGAGTTATAGGATTATGACAATTACGACAATTGTGATAACATCCTGATACCCAAAGAAGAGTTCTTATACCTTCACCATTTTCGATATTATTAGCCTCAATATTGTGAAATTTCAAACTAATCATCTCCTTTATTTTTATTAAAAATACGTTAATGAAATTATTATAATCAATAAATTATATATAAAAACATTTATCTAATATGATTCTTAAGAAAGGAAGGTAACTTATATGGGAACCATTATTGGACGTCATTACACTCCTCAAGATGAAAATGGTAATCGTGATATAATTCACGTTGAAACTCAAATAGATGCAGTTCTTGACCCTGTAACTGGAATACCTTTGAGAAAGCAATTAGAAGGTATTAAAGAACAATTAGTTCCTGTAGATGTAGAGGCTAATAAACCTGGATTTATAACCCCAGAACTGGTTAAGAAGTTAAGCGATATGGCTAGTAGTACATTCGTTTTAGATAGTGTTAAACCGACATTTGCAAGCGGAGGTTATTGGTTAAACATTTATGATCCTTCAATGTCAACTACTGATACAGAGTAATTTTTTTTGATAATGACTTCATTTAATTTATAAACATTAAATTAAATTGAAGTTAGAAAATAACTTAAATTAATTTATAAAAAGAAAGTGAGGAAATTTATAATGGCATCAAAAAATGTTGTTATTAAACGTAAAATCGGAAACGATATTTATGAATTACTTCCAAAGACAAGTGGAGCACAGGTAGAAGTATCTTATGCTGGTACTGTTCAGACACTTGCAGCTGCATTAGCAACAATCTACACAGACGTTAATTCTTGGAATACTTTCAAGGCTGATGTTGATTTCGCTGGTACAGATAGCGCTCTTGATACATTGAGAGAGCTCATCGATATGATTAGCAAAGAAGATGTTGCTACATCTATTGCTGGTGAACTTAAAGCTATCAAAGAAAACATTGATCAGGTTGAAGCTGATTTAGCTACTTTACAGCAAACAGTTGCTGATAACAAGACAAGTGCTGATAACAACTACAATGCAAACAAGGCTCTTATTGAAGGTCTTCGTACAGACGTAGATGCTAACACAGCTCAGGTTGCTCTTAACAAAGCTGCTCATGAGAAAAACGCTACAGATATCGCTGGTGTTGCTGGAAGAGTTGATACTCTTGAAACAGATAACACAACAAACAAAGCTGCAATCGCTAAGAATGCTGAAGATATTGCTAAGAATGCTGAAGATATCGGTACAAATGCTACTGCAATCGCTAAGAATGTTGAAGATATTGCTGCAAACGCTGCTGCAATCTCAAGAATCAACGATATCGCTGGTGCTCAGGCTCGTGTAATCGTAGCTGAGGAAGTTCCTGAAGATTTGTCAGAACATGACTTGTTCATGCAAATCGTTGAGTAATCTTAAGTGATAACTCATAAATAGACTTTATAATTCACATAGGTGGGGATGCTAATTAATTTTAGCATCCCCATTTATTTTTTTAGAAAGGAATAAATTATGAAAAACTTTTTATCATATTTAAAAAAAGAATCTATTTTATTTTTACTTGGTGGAATTTTATATTTCTTTATAGAAATACTTTATAGAGGGTATTCACACTGGACAATGTGTATTGTTGGGGGACTATGTTTCGTACTAATGGGACTTATAAATGAATTATTTTCATTTGATATGTATATAGAGATTCAGGCAGTTATATCTTCTATAATTATAACTATTCTTGAATTTATTTCTGGATACTTAATCAATATAGTTTTAAAATGGAATGTATGGGACTATAGTAATATGCCGTTTAATTTAATGGGTCAAGTATGTTTATTATTTACATTCATGTGGTTCTTTCTATCATTTGTTGGAATTGTTGTAGATGACTATATAAGGTATCTAGTATTTGATGAAGAAAAACCAAAATATAAATCTTATTTGATGTTAAAGATAAAAACATATTGCGAACTTAAAAGATTAAATTCTAAATTGAAGTAAACTTTATAGTAAAATACTAGTATGATATTTTACATATCATAACTATAGTTCCAAAACTGTTAGGATAAAATCTTTTATCGCATTTGAGAAGAAGAAGTAGTCATTAGACTACTTCTTCTGTCCTCTTTTAAATTTTAGAAATTAAGCTTGTTAACATGGATTCTGTGTTATCTGTAACTATATTATACTTAATACATGCTGCTATATAATAATAATCAGAATTACTTATAGCACTAGGTGTAATACAATTACAAACTAACATAGAACTCTTATTAAATAAATTCTGTTTAACTGAATATGAGCACGATAAAACAGGTCTATCCGAATCATCAAAATAAACATCTGTTGTATTTGATGATGTATTTTTAAGAAATTGAATTAGTTGATTTGATATTTCTTCTGACAAATCAACGAATTTTTCATTTGATTTAAAAACTTTCTTTTTAAGTTTATTAAGCGGAATAACTTCTGGATATTTCTTTTCGTATTTTTTAAGATTAATTTTAGCTTTAGAATAATCTTTCGCTGCTTTCAAAGGTCCAATCACAGTACCTTTAAATATCTTTCCAAATGGAATAACTATTTTTTCCATATCAAGTTTCACCTCATTTCATTAAAATAATGTCTTATAATCATTTCAACAAAAATATTAAGTTACAAGATAAAGGAAATGAAAATAATGAGTAATAAGAATAAGGAGATAATTCAACATAAAAAAGAACATGATGTTTCTATTAAGTTGAAAAATATTACTAATTTTCAACAACTTAAATTAAAGAAAATTAACTTAAAACTTGAAATTTTTACATTAGATTCTATAGTTGCTTTTCTTTATAAAGACAGTGTCCTTAAAACACAAAAGTTGTTAAAGAATATTTATAAATTATTTAAAAATATAAATCCAGAACCATACATGTTAAATCCAGATTTGAGAACAAGGTTCTGGGTAATTTTAAAATCTTTAGAGTTAATGGTAGATAGTAGACTTGAATCTTATAATGCCATTAAATCTGAACTTATGGATGATAAAGATTCAGATGAATTAGTTCATGAATATATAAAAAATATCAATGTACTCTATATAGGGTATGAAGATAGTAAAAAACTCATTAGAAAATTAGATGATAGATTGCGATTTGGTTATGTAATAACTATCAAAGAAGTATTACAAGAATTTCTAAATGCAATTGACGATGATGAGTATTCATCATATAAGGATATAGCAGAAGATTTAGAACAACTTGCTATTTCAATTGTAAATATTAGAAGAAATACAAATAGTTTAGATAGCGAAGAAAAATTTTCATTAGACCCTGATAAATTTGATGATATGATATCAGCTGCTGTAACTAAGTTACAAGATAGAATGAAGATTTTTAAAACTGGTATTCAAGGTTTAAATACTTTATTAGCACCAGGTTATTTATCTAAACGTCTATATATGTATCTAGCATTTCCTGGTGGTGGTAAATCACAAATACTCTTGAAATCTGCTTTAGACATTAAAAAATATAATGGACATGTTAAAGCAAAAGATCCTCAGAAGAGACCAGCAGTATTATACATAACAATGGAAAATAGTGTTGAAGAGACTATTGAACGTATATTCAATATGACTGTATCTTCTGATGATATTCGAAACTACACACCTGCTCAAATTATTAAAAAATTAAAGTCAGGTGGTAATTTAACACTTACCGATGATAATAATATAAATATTATCATCACTTATTACCCGAATAGATCAATTGATACGAATGATTTATATGGAATTATTCAAGAACTTGATGATGAGGGCGATGAAGTTATTGCATTAATTCTTGATTATGTAAAGAGAATTGCTCCTTCAGAAAAAGCATCTAGTGAGAAAGAAGAACTTAAGAATATTACAAATGAACTTAAGAATTTAGCAACTCACTTTGATATACCAGTTATAACAGCACAACAATTAAACCGTGTTGCTTCATCTGTTGTAGATGCAGCATTACAGGCTAAAAAAGAAGATGTTACTAAACTTATTGGACGAGATGGTGTTGCTGGTGCTTGGGAAATTATCGAAAATTCTGACTGGGTCTGTGTTTTAAATCAAGAAGTAAAAACAGAAACTTTAGAATTATTCATGACATTTAAATTATTAAAACGAAGATATCGTTCTAGTGATGAAAATGAAAGAATGAGAAAATTAGAGTATTTTAATCAACCTTATGAACCAGGTAATGAAATTAGATTAATGGATGATGTTGAATTGGATAGACCTCTTATGATTTACAGTATGAGTAATCAAATGAGTTCATTAGAAGATATGAAACGTGGTAAAAAGAATGCTGTAGAAAGAGAAGAAAAAATGCATAAAAATATTTATCAAATGATGGAATTTGATCCATTTGATGATACACAATCAATTCAATATACATAAAAAGAAAAAGAGAAATCTACTTTTTGTAGATTTCTCTTTTATTATTTTATACTTTACTAATTAATGATTCGTAAGAATCATACGCTTCGTCCAATAAATCGAGAGATACTTTTTTACCTTGAGATGAAAGATATGCAATTGCAAATGTTGTGCATAGATCATCTGTATCATGATTTGTATACAAATTCTCTATATATTCATAAATAGATTTATGCATACCTCTTAGATTTGATTTTTCATTTAATCTTTTCTGAAAACCAATATCTTCTAGATTTACAAGTGTATAATTCATTGGATGCTTAATAACATCATATGCAAGTTGTCCATGCTCTACATATATCCATCTGCATATGTTTTTAGTATCTTGAGTAATGAGAAAAGATTTATCACCCTTTTCAAATATTTTTTTATGCAATTCTTTTAGAATTTTATCTTTACTAAGTTCAGGAAGTTCTAATTCTGTTAATTCCTTAGATATATAGAATATACCTGTAGTTTTATCAAACATAAGATGATTTAAAATATGTTCTACTACAGTATCATCTTCTGTTGGAACAGATATTCTTGCTTTCTCATTAAATATATAGCCTATAGAATCTGTGTTATATTTTATATTAAAAGGAATACTATCTGGATATACATTATTTTTCATATATCAATCTCCTTCTATTTTAATAGAATTTAAATATCCTATTTCATCTTCTACTAAATGGTGTCTATGTAAAGTTATATCTTTATATCTATTATATTGAGAATCTATCATATCTTGATATGTGAATAAAGTTCCATCTTTCTTACATATTTCACCAGTAAAGTAAGATACTAAATATGGATATACTAAAGTATTATATAAATTATATAATGTTTTATTAAATGGCTCATATAACTCTTGATACCAGTGGAGTGAATATAATTCATCAGATATTCTTAAATATACCGTTTCTTGAGCAACTTCTGGTATATTAAGTTTAAATATTTCATATAAACTTCCCCTATATTCTATAGGTATATTTTGCATAATTAATGATGATTTTATAAGAGCATCGGATATTATATCATAAATACCATTAATAGAAATAAGATAATCTTCATAACTTATATCAGAATCAATATAATTATGTTTGATTTTATTATTTTCTTTATGTATTTGGTTTCCAGATATTTGTGATGTATTGAATAGAACTTTTTCTTGTATACGATTCTCCATATAATCTACAGATATCATTTCCATTTTTATTTTATCCTCCATAATATGATTTATGTCTAATATCAGATTGTCTACTTCGTACAACTGCATCAACATTAAATGATTCTCTTTTAATAAAATGAATTGATGTTTTTCTATTATCTATTAACATAGATTTAGATATACTATTAGATTCATATGAATCTTTTATCACTCTAATATCAAAGTTATCAGGAAGTGCAATTCTTGTATTATTTATAATATCGATTACTACCTGATATTCATATTTATTAACATCATAATCAAATATCTCAAATTTATCTTTATCATCATAGTTTTCAAATACACTTTCATCTCCATCAGATATTCTGTCTATAATATCAGCAATACTATTTTGTATACTATCTGGTACATATAAAAACATCATTTCTAAAAGTATAGTAGATTGATAGAAACCGCCATTGAATATGTCAGAAATTATTGTATTATATAATCCATTTGTTATTAATTCATCAGGTTTTATAAATTTAGAGTTTCTCCCTTTAAATCTTCGTATTTCATTTATTTCTCCAGTTGTTTGGTTGAATGAATTCTCTATCATTTCTTTTATAAACCTTTCCATAATTTTCAATTTCTATTTTACAATAGAACTCTGATACTGTCTCATATATAATTAATATATCTTTTACAATTCTATCTATTGATATAGTTTGTTCAGCACGCTCTAAAATACTTGAATATGATATTTCTTGATATGAAGGCGGATTTGGACATAGACCATATATTGAATTAGATATATTGCGTATTTGATATTTTATATAGTTATTTAAATATATAAAATATTCATTATGAATACAATCTGGTACATGTAATTTTAATATATCAAATTGAATTTGTAATAATTCGTCTATATTATTTTTTCTATTTTCTAACATCACAAATCCTTCATCTATATTTAATCTTTCCAATAAATCTTTTTCAGAATCTATATACACATACTCATAAAAATCTGGAGAAACATATTCCGTACAGTTATAATCTTCATCAATATAAGAACACTTCGTTGTCGATACATCCATAAGTATACCTCCTTCTATCATCTATTGATTTTTGAGATACCAAATCATAGTAGTTTTTTGATCTGTAATCAAATGGTTTAAATGTAAATCCAATACTATCATCAATTTTTATATTATGAATTAAATCAATACTTTCAGTAGTCTCATCATTCAATATTGAAATGATGCTTTTATCACACATATACATATGTGATAAATATATATCATCTGCAGTGCCTTTCCATGGATATCTTAATACATTAATTAGTAATTCAAAATCAATATATTCAATTTCAAAATCATCGTAATCTAAAGCATTAAAATAATCCAGTATACTATGCATAAATGATTTTATAATTTCACCACTAAATATTTCATAATATTCATTTAATAAATATTCCAAAGTTTCATAGTATTCAAAATTAATATCAGATTCAGAACCAATAGTTTTATTTTCGTTTCTCGTAATTGCTATCCATTTTTCACTTATAGTTTCTTTATCAAAATCCTTTACCGATGTGATAGGTATGTTTGGAAGTCCGCCATAATATTCACTCATTTAATCACCCCTTATAATAATACTCATAAATATAATATATTAATATTTTTACCTGATTAATATGAAAAAAACATTATTCTAATACTGAAAGATTATAGAAAGTAGGTGTTAATATGACTCCAATCTCAAATTGGGAACCTATTATTGGTTTACCAGATACACTGGAGAAATTATTGAAAGAAACTGAAATTAATAACTCTTTTAGAGAAACTGACGTTAATGATACATTAAAAGATACAATGGAATCTTCATATTCTTTTTTATATAGAATGCAGCAAGATTCCGTTAATTATTCACGTCATCATTTTCAGACTAGAGAGTTTTTGTTAACTACGACATACAGCGATATTCAAACTGGTCTTAAAACATATGGTGATATGTTAATAGAGTTAGAAAAATCTGAGAATCCAGATAAAAATGAAATTTCAAAATTAAAAAGAATATTAGCTGAATTTGGTGAAGTTAGATTTGGTGATTTATATTTAGATAGCAAAAGAAGGGTATCAGTGAATATAGATCATGATATTATTCCACCAGAAACAAAAGAAATTTTTAGAAGATCTAGTTTTTATAGAACTGATTTATCTATGGGAACGTTACTAAATAATAGTAAAATATTTAGAGAGATTCCTGTAGCAATTATTGATAATGAAGTTAGAATGGATATTAGTGTTTATCCATTGGAACAGGGTACAAAGATTATCTTTAATCATATGAATGCTAAAGATTTATATAATACAAAAGAATCACAAATCTTTCATGATATTTGTATACTCTTTATTCCAAATACAAATATTGAAGTATCTGTATATGATAAAGATATGATTTTATCTGGTATTATACCTTTATCTAATTTAAAAATGGATAAAAAAGGTTCTTACTTTATGACAGTTAAGGGTCAAGGTGAAAAACATTCATCTCATTTAATACCTGTTAATAAGGTCAATGAAACAAACATGTTTATCTTCGATGTAGATAAAAGATTAAAAGAATTAGTTAATTCTTCAAAAGTTAATAATTTTGAAGTTTCAATTATTTTCTTTCAAGATTTATTTAAGTATGATTTTAAAGGTATTTCAAATGATAATACCGTTAGTACAAGAATGCGTGGTTATTATATAAACGATAACTATATTGAAAAAGCAGAATCTGAATTTTTCATACCTAAAATTAATGGTAATATTTTATATATGCCTATTCCTGAAGATAATATATTAGTAATGAAAGCTGTTTATGTAGATAGCAAAGTTGATAGATATGAACCTTCTTATGGATGTTCTGTTAATTTACATTACCCAAATATATATCAAATAAATGATATAAAGCAAGAAAAAGGTGATAAATATCAAATTTATTTCTTTTATAAAGAAATGCCTGAAATTAAATATACATCTATAACAGACTTTTACTGGGATTATTTGATGTTTAGATATAACAACAAATATTCGTTAGAGGAAGTTATAAATAAAGTATATTTTAGAGATACTGATTATAATATAAATCAGTTCTTAAAATTATCAGAAGATGAATTATCATCTTTGGATACAGAAAAAATGAATTTGAATGATGATTATCTAAATATATTCTATTCATTATTTGAAAAGATGTTAGAATATTCTGATTATAGATATAATTATGGGACACCAGATTTTATCGATAATTATAAAGGTGATGAAATACCACTTCAATATAAGATTAGTAAAATGATGGAATTCATTCGTGCTGATTGGAAAGTTCTTCCAGAATATGTTAAGAAAGAAAGAAGAAAAGAAACTTTATTTCATTTCTTCACAAATACAATTAACTTATCTGGTAGATTTAGAAGAAGTACTAGATTAGAGGATAGAGAGCACACTCCTATTTCATTTGCATCTGAATGTATATTAGCAGATGCTAGTAATCCTAATTCTTTATTAGTATCTGACTCTAAATCATATGATAAAGAAAATGAAGTATTTATTGATGATGTAAAGATTCTATTACCAAATGTAAAAGTTGGAGATTATGTAGAGTTAAAGAATCTTACAGATAGATATGTGTTTGCATTCAGAAACCATGGTGAAGATATGCTTAAAATGAAAGTATATATCGATGGTTTATTATGTTCTGATATTGTAACTGTAAATAGTTTAGGTACTGATTACTTATACTTACCTACAAATGCAGTATCGGAGAATAGTTATATCATGATGGAATTAGAATGGTCTATGGATGATACATTCATTCAAACATTAGAATTCACTGATAATGCTGAATGGAAAACTGTTCATATTGTAGAAAATGAGCATATAGAATATACTATGAATGATATTCTTATTAAACTTAATGGTTCTACATTAAATAAAGACAATTACACATTACAACTCATAAGACATGAAATTCCATATTCTATGTATGATGAAAATCATAAAATTGAAAATAAGTATGGAATTGTAACAGATATTAATATTCAATTAACAAATGTTGATATTAGTTCATCTGTCTCTGTTGATGTTATTGTAAATAAAACATCATTCTTTGCATATGGTGTTGCAAAACGAAATGGATATCCACGTTTTGATTTAACTAAAATTAAATTAAAACATGATGTATCTAGAGCGAGATTGTATTATAACGGTAGATTAGCACCAAGTAATACATTTAGAAGTATTAATTCTGCAGGAAGAGAATATATTCAGTCAAGAATCTTCTGTGAAACTGGTGACGAATACTTATTTGAGTATTCTCCATACACAAAAGAAGTTATTTGTGAAATGACTGAATTTGATCCTAATGAAGTAATAGATTTCTCAAAATATATTGACAAGCCTCTAGACCCTGAATACTATGAAGTATTTGTAAATGGTAGAAGATTAGGTCTTCCAAATATCTTTAAGATTGGACCTTATCATACTGCATTTAGGGGTGTTAAAAGTAAATACTTACTTTCAATATTTGAAAAGGAAAGAGATTTTGAATACTTTGGATATTCTAAAGTACTAAAAGACGGAGAAGAATTTTTCTATACAATTAATAATTTATTTGAAGAATCTTTTATTTCTGAAAGAGAAATTAAATTAATTATTGATGTGTATATTGAAAAGATTAAACATGAAGATGTAATTATTGAACCTAATAATTTAATCGAATCTCCAATCACATATGATATTGAAAGTGGATTAATCGAAGAAATGAAAATTTTCTTCTTTGAAGAGTTGTTACCTTTAGGGCTTGGAAATCCAGACGAGGTACAATTTAATAAAGCTTACTTCTCGGAAGTATTCCCGAATTTTACAAAAGAATTTTTAGTAGAAGGTGAAGATGATAATCCTGATGTTATTTATTTAAACCCAGATGTTACTGCAAGAATATATAATGCAGAAACTAATGAGTATGAAATTATAGATACCAAGGATGTTGATCCAGAAAAATCTTTTGTAATGCTTATGGGTGAAGCGGAATAATTAAGAAAGGAAGAGAAGGAAAAATGTCAAACAAAAAGACTTTTGATTCTGACGTTAGATATGGTTCTTCCTTCTTGAGTATCGATAGAAATAAACAAAGTCAACCAGGAGAAATAATGAGTGATAAAACTACTGGTGAAGTTTATATAAAAAGACCTCAAGATGGAAAAATTATAAGTTTTCGTCATAAATCTCATACATTATATGAAGCTATTCAGGAATTTAATATTCAATTTCAATCATCTATAGGATTTGCATATCCTGATGATCCTGGATCATATCTGTTAGGTTCTAAATTCACAATTGATGAATTTTTGGAAGCTGAAGATAAAAAAGATATTTTAATGGATAATCATGAAATTAACTATACATTCGGTATTTCAAATAAAACGAATGGTATTTATATCAAACCTATTACTAGATTTGGTGATAAAAATATTTGTGGTTATCTTGCTGGTCAGTTCTCAGAACATGAGTATATTAATTTTACTACTGTTGCTAGAACATTTGAAGAGTGGTTAGATTTATCTAATCTTTATGGATCTTCATATTTATATACTGAATGGAAACGTTTGGAAAATTGGGAAGGTTGTAACGCATTAGCAGATATCAGTATTAAAGTTACTGGTGCTGATGAAGATGGTACTATTATTGAAAGAGAATTATCATTTACAACATGTATTAATCTTAATGAATATACATATGTTCGTTTTCCAGATGAGTACAAAGAAGATATTGTAGATATCTATAATATCCATGTAACTATTAATAAGTTATATGATCCTAAACTTCAGTATGAAAGATATTTAGCAAGTTCAACTGTAACAACATCTGGAATTGATTCTGTTGTAGATAGATTATTAGATGTTGATAATGTTGTTAACTTACAATCACTAGATATTTTTTATTTTATATCTGGTGCATCACAATTACCAACTGATACTAATGTATCAATTACACAATGTGTTGATGTTGATTATCTCGAAAAGGCTTTAGTATATTTATCAACAAGTAGTGGTGCTAGAGCAATTCAGTCATCAGAAACTGAACCTGAAGCATTCCCTGTTGATACTTTATGGGCTGAAGAAATTAGAGATATTCAAGGTACAGATGTTACTGAAACTCAAGCAATTGATACCTTTTATGATTTAGAAAAAAGATTATATCATGATACAAGTGATACAGTTGAATTTACAGATGAAACTAATAATGCTGAAAATGTATTTATTGAAACTGTATCTGGTAGTGTATAGGGGGTGTATAGGAAATGGCAAAAATTTTAGAACCTACCAAAGAATACTTTATTGATAATTGCCCTATTTATCCAGTTGAAACTGCAAATAGTGATCCTAGTGTAAACTTAAATGATCATCCAGAATATTATGCAATAGAAGTATTCGAAGATACGAGAATCGATGCTGATACACCTAGTGAGAATAATCCTGTTCATATCAATCATACGGGAATTATTAAGGAATAGGAGGTATTGATATGAGTATTTTACAAAAAGCAAAAGACGTTGTTCTTCATGCTAAAAATAAAGTTACTGGTGTTGGTACAGAAGTTAAAGTTATTTATCCAACAACTCGTTGGGAAAATATTCTTGGAGCACCTAGATTATTAACATCAGATACAATAGAAAAGTCATTTCCATCAGAATATGCTTTATATTCATATGGAGATTTAACTATTTCTGATGAAGAATATGAGGCATGTTTTGGAAATGTCTTTAATGAATAAATTATGTGGTATAGACTTTTGTCTATACCACATTTTTATTGATATATTATATTTATGAATGAAACAAATTGAAGGGAGATTTAAATATGAATAGACAAAATATTATTGAACTTATGTTTTCACAGGCTGGTCAACAAGCATTAAGAAGTGCATTACATTTACCAAAAAATAACATGCTTACTAGTGTAATACCAATCCAAAAAATTAATAAAGATACTATATCAGGAGAAGAGATTCAATTCGATGTATCTAGAAATTTGTCTGAAGATAATCTGAGATATAAACGTAATACTTTTTCTGAACACGCGTTTAAATTAAATGAAAATAAAACTTCACGATTAATCACACCTTTACATGATGATGTAGGACAAGCTGTTTATGGATTAATAGAAAGTGGTATAGAACGATGATGACAATTTATCTATTTTATTTTAAAGATAATGACGACAACAGAGAGTTGGAACCTTATCTGTATGCATATACAACAAGTAAACTATTAGCAAATAGATTTATGGAATTTAGGGATATGGATAAATTCAAACTTGTTAAAAGAGAAATTAGTGATAAAAATTATAGTGATTTCTCAAGACAATATCCAACTCAACAATTGACAACAACTAGATTTTTAACAAAACCAGATAAAGATACAATAGGGAAATCATATGTGGAAATTGTATGTACATGGGATGAAGAAAAGAATTCTATTATAAATAGCGATGACACAATATTTACTATGTTTAGAGATAAGATGTTTAATCCAAGATATTTGTCATTAGACTTAAAAATTGATTTGTGTAAACTAGGATTCTTTACAATATACCAATATCTATATCAACAAATGTACATATATGAACCTTTATCTGATCCTGAATTTTCTGGTGTATTTAATCCTGATATAATTGCAGGAGATACAATGAGACCACTTCCACATAATCTTAAAACAGACCAGTTTGAAATGTTCATGTACTTGTACAATGGAACTATAAGAGAAAAATAAAGAATGATGAAATAACATCATTCTTTATTTTTTTAAAAAAAATTAAATTTTAAATTTATTATTCAGTTCTTTCCCATATATATACTGCTTTATATGGAGGCATATTATTATGTGCTTGATTTCCACCTGTACCAGTTGTATATTCTGTATGATTAACCGCCGTATTTGAATTGGCAGTCCAAGCACCACCACTTTGAGAATCTATCCAATTTACACCCCAATTTAATTGAACGGCATGATTGTGAAGAGGCATTTCAGCAGCTGTTAATACATGACTGGCTTCACCACCTGTAGAATTAATTGGGTATGTATTACTAGAACCTAATAAAAATCTATTTTCAATTCTTACCCAAGTTATACCACCATACTCAGCGATAACTTTTTCCATTGTATTAAGTGTTGTAGAATGAATAATCATACCAATATGTGACTGTTTGCAGTTTTGTTAAGTAAGATTTCTGTAATCAAAGGGAATCTTCGAGAACTAGAAAAATTTAACTTAACAAAATTGGTTCCACACCCACTAATTTAAAAAAGAAAAATAAAGAGAAGTGATGCAGACACTTCTCTTTATTTTCATCATACATAAAAAATCTTTACTTCAAAGGAGTCCAAATATGAAATCACAATCAAAACATGAATCCAAACTTGAAACTTTCTATTATATAGAATAATAGATTAGTATTTTAATAGAATGTTTATTACTAAAAATATTTACGACAATATTTTAATTGAAACATGAAAGGTTGGTTATGTATAAATGGCAACTAAAATGCGAAATAGAAAGAAAATACATTGCCAGTTTTGTGATACATATTTTTTAGATCCAGATGGATATGCTAAACATTTAGAAACAAAGCATAATTATTTTTTACCTGAAGGATTTTCAGGATGGAGATATTATTACTATCAAAAGACTGGTAAATTAAATGGAAAATGTGTCATTTGTGGACATGAAACTGAGTGGAATGAAACTACTCATAAATATAATAGATTTTGTAACAATCCGAAATGCAAAGATAAATACAGAGAAGAATTCAAAAAAAGAATGATTGGAAAGTATGGTAAAGTTACATTATTAAATGACCCAGAACAACAAAAGAAAATGCTTGCTAACAGAAGAATATCTGGAGAGTATATATGGAGTACTAATCCTAAAATTAAAATTCCATATACTGGAAGTTATGAAAGAGAATTCTTAGAATTTCTTGACTTGGATTTACATTTTGATCCAGAGGATATTATTGCTCCATCACCTCATACATATTATTATGAATATGAAGGTGCAAAGCATTTTTATATTCCAGATTTCTTTATCCCATCTTTAGGTTTAGAAATAGAGATTAAGGATGGTGGTTCCAATCCTAATACACATCATAAAATTCAAGATGTTGATAAGGTAAAAGAACGATTAAAAGATGCAGTCATGAAATCAAATAAAAGTACATTTAGCTACTTAAAGATTGAAGATAAGAACCATTTTAAATTTTTTCAATATCTTTCTGTAGTTAAACAAAAATTTCAAAATGGTGAAGATACTAAAATCTTTATGCCATAGAAAGGATTAATAATGGATCAAAATATTTATACAAATTTAGTTAAAAAGATTAATTCATGTAATATAAATGATGAATCTAGAGCTAGATTACTTGGAAAATATTATGAACTCTATGACTATCCAATTAGACATGCTATGTCTGTTGGATTATATGCAGATGGTCCTCAAGATGAAACAACCCATCAAAAACTTAGAAATTTTTATGGGGTTATGCCTAAATTTAATGAAGCATATGAACTTGATACTAAGAAGACTATTCAATATAAATGGTTTACAAATAGAGTTCTTAGATATGTTGATGGTGCTGTTAATATAACTCACCCTCAATATTTCATATACGATTTTAAGATCTTCTTAAATTTCTTAACTATAAGATCTATATCAGATATTATAGAAACTTATAAAAGATCTTGTATTTTCTTAAAGAGATATGTTGACTATATAAAAAATACTCAAACAGATATCACCATTAACGAAGTAGCAAGATTTTTAATCAATGATGTTATTTATGAAGTTTTTTCTGCATGTACAGCATTATATAAGATTTGGAAAACAGAAGAAGAATTTGTAGTATATGACGATTTATTCCTTTTATTAGAAGGACTTAAAAAATGTATGTTGCAAAAAACAGAACCTTTTGAAGCGTCTAAATCTTTTGCTAGAAATTTATGTAATTTCTATAAAAATTATGGAATTCCTATGGATTTTATTTATGGAAATAAAACAGGTATGGATCCATATTTTTGGCTTTATTTAAATTCAGGAAATGATATCTTAAGTAAAGTTAGAGGGTTTACATTTATACTTGCTACATATGTAAGTGGTGCTATGGATGAAGCCGATACAATCATTCATTCATATACAGAAAGTGTATCACTTGAAAACTCTAATGTTACTGGTGAGGCACATAGAAATATTGCAGTATTTGGAAATAATTCTTTAGTAAATGAATTAGCATCAAATGGATTAAATTCATTTAAAATGGATTTAGAAAGATTTGATCAGGAATTTATAAAAAATTATATAAATAAACCAGAAACTGTAAAAGTTGATTTCTTAATCGATGAGCAATATAAAATGTATTTACAAGCTGAACTTGAATGTAAGATTGCTGTTGTAAATCTCACAAAAGAAAATGAAATGATTATGTTTACAATTCTTCAATATGAAAATGATAATTTTTTACTGTTTACAGTATCTGATGAACCTGATACATTATATGGATTATCTCTTATTGAAGATTCTACAACAAGAGCACGTAAACTTATTACAATCAATAAAGATGATGATTTATCATTTGAACTTAATGTAAATATTGATAATGGATAAAAAAGAAAGAGAAGGTTAAACTTCTCTTTCTTTTATTTTTCACACTCTTTTAAAACCTTTACATGAATTGTGTCTGTACTAAAATTAACATCATTTGATATGTGTTTATATTCAATACGCCCTTCAAATACAGAATTCAATTTACTACATATAATTTCACAAAATTTAAAAGTATTTGTAGTTAAAGATTTATCGAATGATATAACAACATCATTACTTGATGAGGTTTGTCTTCTTTTATCATTACTTAAAATAACATCAAATTCATACGTATTATTACATATATTGATGTATGTACTATTAATTATATATTCTATAACCTCATCTATATTTACAAACCAATTGAGTTTGTTTTGTTTAGGATTTTTCAAAAATGCATTTAAATTATCTACAAGTAATGAAGTTTGTAGTATAAATGAGATAGGATTAATTTTTATAAGAATAGAACTCTGTGTAGTATGTAAAACTTCTATTCTCAATCCTAATTCTAATAAAGAAGTCCTTATACTGTCAATAATAACTGTATTATTTTCTGCATCATCATAATTAACGATATGATAATCTAGATCAAGTGAAGATCGTTTATCTCCATATTGTGATAAAAATTCATTACACAAATTTCTACTTTGCCATAATGATACTGATATTCTTAATGGTTCATCAACTATACCAATGTTTTTTGCAACTGCAGTTGATATATTTGTAGCGTGTTTGTATATATCACCATTAAAATCTTTAATTAATAAGTTTTCATTCATAATTTTAATCTCCTTTTATTCAACTACAATTTGTCTTCCAAGATATAATATACAATCACTACCTTCTATAACCCAATTATACCCACTTAAGAATCCCAATAATTCATATCGTTTTCTTATTATCATTAACATATTTCTCACATTATCTGTAGAGATATATAGTGCATTATGATTTCCTACATAACTTTTAGCATTTATAGTAGTTCTATTAGTTATTAACATATTTATTTCTGTTAGTCCATTAGAACTGCCTTGTACTAAAGCCTTATCGATAGCATTCCATATTTTCAAATAATTATCGGATTCTTTTACTCTAATTATTGGAAAGGAATCTTTAAATAATCTATGAACATCTAGTAGTTTACTTTCTTTTATAATCATTGAACGGAATTCGAACTTACCATCAATTATAACTTTTTCAGTATCAAAAGCAATATCAATACCTAATCTTTCTTTATATTTAGTAAATACTTTTACAAATTCATCATATTCTACTATAACCCCATCAAAATAATCATAATAATTTGGAATTATTATGATTTGATCTCCTGTAGGTATCAGTGGTGATAATGATTCATATAATTCTTCAGTGATATCTTCTGCTTTCAATGGATTATCTTTATCAATCATAAGAAAGAAATCTAATTTTATACTCCTTTTCTTTTCAGATGCTAAATAAATTAGTGATTTAAACGTATCAAAAATATATTTAGCTGGCTCCATTCTTGTTTCAGATGTCATTACATCAATATTAAGTTCTCGTTGTCCCATTATTTAGGTCTCCTCTCATATTTATTCTCATGAAAATAATATATTTTTAAATATAGATTTGGTTCTAATTCAAGGACATTTCTTTAAAAGACTTAAGAAAGGTTGGTATAAAAATATGAAAAAGAAACCTTTGAGTCATCCTGTAAAGTATGTACAAATGATGCCATCAAGTGCACATATGTATGGTAATGCTGTAGCATTTATTCAAAAATGGTTAATAGATCAATTTCCTAAAAAAGATAATGGAGATACTATTTTTAAAACTATAAATGTGAGTTCTAAAATTGCACATAGACAACTTAGAAGAACCAATCATGATATTAGTAAAAATAATAAACCAGCATTAATGATTCGACCAAGAGTTGATTTTAATGATGATAGATTTTTACAGGGGACTCCTATTACAGATAGATTATTATATAATTCATATAACTATGGTCCAGATGCTCTTCAACCATTCTTTTTTGATGATAGAAATCAGATTGCTATAAAGTATCAATTAAATAGAACTGTGATGTATGTTGATGTAGTTTTAGTATTTTCATCATTAATGCAACAATTGAACTATGCTACATATCTTAAAAATAAAATACCTACAAATAGTCCATTCGATTTGGATACTTGTTTTGAAAGTTTTCTATCTGTAGAAATGATGAATACAATTTCAGAATTATCTTGTGTACCTATTGAAACTAATGGTTCTGTCAAACCATTTTTAAACTATATGAATCAACATAGTAATACTCCTGTAACATATAAGTTACAAGGAAGTACTAATAGTAATGAATTTTATAGATATCATCCAGTAAAAATCATTACAACTATTCCTCAATTTGATATTGATGATGGTGAAAGAAATGGACAAATAAATGATAATTATCAGATTAATTTTACAATAAGAATGGAATTTTATACAAATGGAATTTATTTCTTATTTTCTGATAAAATATTCAAAGTTAAAAGACAATCATTACCAGATGATTCTAGTATTATACCAGTATTTACAGATGTTCTTTTAAGAGAAGATTGGAATTTACAAACTGGTTGGATGCAATATAATAGAGCAATGTGTCGTTTGACTAAAGAATATGATGATATTGAATTCTCTAAATTATTATCTCCTGCTATTATAACTGCAATAAATCATTATATAGAACGAGGTTATCTTTTAGATGAAATTATTGATATTCGTATCAGGAGACAAGGTGAATTAATTAGTTATGGAATTGATTATGATGTGGATTTTGAAAATCTTACGATAAAATTTAAAAATAAAGATTTTGGATATTTTACTTATACAATAATGATTTGTATAAATCCAGAAGCGATTAATGAATTAATAAAACGAGAATTTAATTTAAAGTAAACAAATATGTAAGCATATCTGAATGAAATTGGATATAGCTGAGTTAAAATACCAAATTATTTAAAGGCATGATATTAAATATCAAAGTTTCTTAATAATTGTGTTCAATTCTTAAAATAGAAGGAGTTATCTGCAGATAACTCCTTCTATTTATTGTCCCAATGATATGATTAATATTCGTTATACGCTTATGAAATTAACACGATTAAGAGGTTCGATATAATGTCACAAATACCGAAAAAAATCTCAATGGAATTCACTCAAAACAAAAAACATCCTATCATATCGAATATAAAAAACGACATTAGTATTTTAAAGTTTAACCATATCATTAAAATTTTGTTACATTGATATTTATTTTAAATCCCACAATAATGTAATTAATTTGTAAAGGAGATTTAAAATATGAAATCTGTAAACACACAAATCGAAGAAGTAGATAGAATGTTATCTATGTATAGAGAAGTACTTACAACTGAAAGAGAAAAATTCACAAAAAATCTAGAAAATATCGGAATTAGTATTGAATTTGCAGAAGCTCTTCTTTTTGATAAAGAACCAGATATTATTAAGATATGGAATATTGATGATATCTCTGGATTATTTAAAGCTTTTGAATGTAATTTCGATATTATAAAAGAAGAATATTATCATTCAAAAGATAAAACTATTTCATTCCATGAATTCGCTATTGATATTTTGCTCAAAGTAAGAGAAAAGATGTCTAATATTGTCGATGCCGAAGAGAATATTAAAGTTTTGGAAGATGAAAGACTTGATATCTCTCGTTCATTTACAGCAGCATTAAAATCACCAGAATATCGTGAAGCTCGAATTGCTCAAATTCAAAAACTTAGAGAACATCTTGATGAAGAAGAAGATCCTAAGAGAAGAAAAGAATTGAGTGATAAACTTGACCAAATTGAAATTAGTCAGAATTTCACTTTCTTGAATGAAAGATTACATTCTATTGGTAAAAAAGAAGTTCAATCTATTATTTCAGGATTTTTTGAAATGACTAAAGGTACTTATACAATGAAACGATATTATACAAATTTAAAGAGAATGGAAATTTCTCCTGAAATTCATAGAATGTTTTTCAGCCTTGAAGAAAAATTCTTGCCTGAATCATATCATGTATATAATGATTTATTCTTATATCATGTTATTAGATGGGTGAGCTATATGGATGTTGATGATGCAAAAGATTATCTTTATATGTCATCAATCATTGGTGCTTTGAAAGATTTAATAACTGCAGATGCAACTGATGAGGAAAAACAAACCTTACTTGGAGTAATGAAAGACTTCTATTCATTTATTGATAATGAAGAAAGATATAAATATTTTGAAGAAAAAAATATTTCATACAAAAATCATCCAGAAAGAATTTTAGCTGAGAAACATGCTGAAGAACAAAGAAAACTTAAAATTCAGGAAACTTTTAAACGTGAACTTGGACAACTTTATGAAAAAATATATGTTATTCCACCATCAGATTTTGAAAGTGAATTAGCAAAAATTCAGGAAGAAAAAGTTCATATGATTGAACAACTTGAAAACCTTAAAGTTAGTTTAGGCGGAAGAAAGAGATATGAAGATATCTTTAATCTATACGAAAGAACTATGGCTACAGAAGCTCTTAAAGAGGAAGATTCTGAAGCAGTTGGTGATAGTAACAAAGAAGAATCTACTGAAGTTCCTGTTGTAGAATCTACAGATGAAAGTACTGAGGTGTAATATATGTCAGAAACAAAACAATTAAACATTACAATGCAAATGTCAATTTCTTCAGAAGAAACAACTGAAGAAAAAGATGACGAAACAGTTAAAGAGGAGTAGTTTATGGATAATAAAGAATTACACGAAACTATTAAAACTGACGTAGATAATATCGAAGATAGAGTTAATGGAAAAGTTATGGAAGTTGATTTTTCAGATATTTTTCCAGTAGATTCTGGTATATCTTTTGAAGTTGTCAGTGAAGAAAAATAAAAAATAAGACTAGTAGAATTTCTACTAGTCTTATTTTATTTTGTATGTATATTAAAATCATATAAGATGTATTCTGGTAAATTATCAAAATCAACATCTTTTCTAGTTCTAACAAATCTTGTTATTTCTACATTGTCATGTGTTTTAACTGAATATACTTTATTCAAAAAGTTTCTATCAATTAATGTGTTATAATCATACCCAGTATACGGTTGTGGTATTTCGTATATAGTTTCAATATCAAACTCATCAATTGTATTTTCATTAGGTTCTTGTCTTGTTATTCCTTCTTGGAATAACCAGTTAGGTGTCATACGTTCATTTTCATTTGTAACATGAACTAATGAAACTAGATTTTTAGCAATATTTACATATCGATAACTTTTTCCATTTTTACATGAAATTATAAAATTACCAGGAATTAATTTTATAAATTCTCTAATATTTCCTGATAATACTGGATATATAGTTTTCTTTGGTAATCTATAAAATGCAGTTGCAACTGTAGGGAATTTTTCTTTATCATAAATATCTCCATTTACATATCTAATAGGAGTAACCTCTCCAGTTTTCATACAATTACATTTCTTTATAAATATCAAATCTCTATCACGTGGAACAAGATTAATATCTGTACTATAAATATCGGAATCACACTTGATTCCATATGATTCTTTCCCAATACTCATAACCGTTCCTGTATAAGGAATAGAGTTCCATAAAAATAGAACTTTTGAGTATATTGGAAAATTTTGTCTTATTGTAAATGACATATTATCTCTCCTTATAATTTATACTCTTTCAAAATAATTTGATCTTTCGGATACCCACAATCTTTTTTCTTTATATTATAGAAAACTTTTATTGATTTAAATATATATTTAAAATTAGTGAAAATTTTTCTATAAAATTCTATATTTGTATCTTTCATTTTGTTTTTAGGATTAAACATTGCATCATTATCTGCAAATATATTAAGTTGCACATTAGAACCAAATAATCCAAGACCTAATAGAAATCTTACTATTGGCTCATAATATTTACCAGTAACTGCAATAGTTATTGTATTTTCTTTATTATATCCTAAATTATGATATACTGAGACCGCATCTAATACACCCTCACATAAATTAATAGTGATTAGTCCTTCAGTAAATGGGTTAATTTGTGAAGATAATGAATAAAATATTCTATTCTCCGATGATTTTCGAGTGATAGGATATTTAATCCAAGAAATATCTGATTTTTCTGTTATATCTCGAAATAGAATATGGGAATTACCATATGATAAAAATCCTACATAATTAAGCTCAAACATTCTTGCTACAGTTGGACTACATGTTAGTTCTTTTATATTATTCTCTGTTAAGAACTGATAAAATGATGTAATCATTTTCATATTTTTACAATCTTCTTCAGTAAATCGTTTTCCTAAACGATTTTCAATATATTGAACTTTCGGTCCATATACTGGATTTGGAAGTTTAAAATCGAAATTTGTAAACTTCTCACCCATAATCTGTTTTTTATCATACTTATCACAAGTACTATTTAATGTATCAATTCCAGATAATGTATTAATATCATAAATTTCAAGACGTTCACAAACATCCTTTGTTACAACTCCATTAGCTGGACATTTAAAACAGTTATAAACTATTGGACTATTATCTTCTTTATTTACCTTAATATATAAATGACCATGTGATGGGTCAGAACTATCTCCACAAAAACAACATCTAGTAACATATTGTATGTCACTAACTTTTCGATACCATATATTTGGTCTTGATGTGAGTTTAGAAATAAATTCTTCTTTTACTTGTCTATTATCCATAATTATTCTCTCTTTATTGTAATATTAAAAAATTGTCTTTTCTATCTTACAAAAAGAATTAGAGTACAGAGAAGCGTCTCTGTACTCTAATATTTAACCTTTTAAATATTTGTATGCTTCGTCAGGACCAACTACACCTAAAATATTTCCAATCATGTCATACGCCACATATGAATTTTCGATATAATATGGATTTCTTTTTTCTGGAGGTAAATAATCCATAACTCCTTCTCGAACATTTTCAAACACGATTGATTCATATGGATGGTAATATCTAAAAGTACCATCAGGTTTAGGTTTTCTTGCAACTATCCCGACATTGTAAAATCCTTCCCATATCTTATTATGCCATATAGGATTTTTTAATGCTTTATCTGTTACATAACCATATTCTTTTAACACATTTAATGCGTTATAATGCTTTTGACTAATCTCCATTGAATAATGAAGATTCCAATGGTCTATGTAAATAACACCAGCTAATTCAACATATATATCTCTCCAGTTAGAATCTCTTAGAAGACTAACTTGATATATGTTGTAATCTTTTTTCTGGAACGCATCATAAAATGGTCTATCCATTAATTTAATAGCCAATTCTCCAACATTAAATGCACTCGGATAATCATAGACCACTTTTATTTCATCTTTTTTGTTACCCATATACATATAGAATCCTGAAACAAACGATTCATTAACTCTAAATGGATAATTGTATTTTTTAGCAATACTTAACCAATCACTTAATGGCATTGATTTGTATGCTATTTCATATAAGAAGTTCGAAATATTACTGTACATTACACACACTTCCTATCATGATATTTTTTCTGGGTTTCTCTTATAAATTACAGGTGTAATAGAACATCCATTACCATTGATAACTTCTGTGTCATTACTTATTTTAAATGAAATACGAGATAACGTAAATTCATTCGGTAATGTATAAGATTTATTTATATCACATTCATTATATTTTTTTATAATGTGTATTCGTCTTGTATGATTGATAAGTTCTTTATCATTCATAAAACTAGAACTTATAGCCCAGATATTATGCTCATCATATTTACCATCTTTAATAATGAGGGTATATGCTAATGCTAATGCATCAATAGTATCTTTAACCTGAAATCTATTTATATTATTTATATTTTCTTGAGGGTCATGATCTGGAGCAACTACAATAATAGATTGATTAATATTTCTATATTCAATATATTTATACGTTATAGGATCAACGATTAATATAGTACCCAAACATTTACTATCAAAGAATTTCTTATTAATATAAAAACGTGATGAACAAATATGTTCATTAGATATAAAACGTTTGGTTGCTTGATCATATAGTAACATTAGGTCAACATCAATTAATGGATGAAATGCTTTATCATCCACTAAAACTTCTTTTATTGCAGGTTGCAATATATCTACACGTTTAGGTATAGTATATAAAGTGGTTATACCTTCATAAATGAAAATATTTGCAAGTAAATATAAAAGTAATATAATAGTAGAGATATTATTATCAGCAGCAAATAATTCTAACATAACTGCACTAAGAGTTATCATAGTATAACTAATAGCACTATGTTTATTCTTTTGATATAGAATTGAAGATGCTACACGCCACATTTCTGCAAGTGAAATATCTTTACCTTTTGAATCGGTTCTATGGTTTACACAATGTTTTTTAGCAGACTCCATTCTCAATAAACTATCAAACTCAGAAACTAACCATGTAATTGATGTTAATGGTAAATATAGATCAAATATATGTATAGTCTTTCTCAGTTCAACAGGTATAAAGAAATGGGCAAATAAAAGATAAATTATTGATAATAATCCTGATATAAAAATCATTCTTTTTCGTTTATCTTTCCATTTTTTACTGCCATTATAGTATAAACTATCAAGAATTGCTTCACCATAGTTGTTATTATAATAGATATCAGTGTAGTTTAAGTATAGTTTCATAATAACATACCACCTTTCTATAGTTTACTTTTATGTTCTTTTAGCCTTTCTATCTACGTTTAACTCCATTTTCGAAGGCACATAGAAAAGTTCTATTGTGGTGGTTTCTGTAACGAATACTCTTTCCTCTTTTTCAATAACCTTAGTTTCTACATAATAGATTCCGCAGTTATCTCTTTCTGCTAATAGTCTTTTATACTCTCTTTTATAATTGATTTCTGAAAAGCATTCACAAATATCTTTAAAGTATGATGTAGAAGGTATCATATTAACAGCAAATATTTTCTTCTTATCAAAAGTTTTTGTACCTCTGTTAAATATCAGATTAACAGAGCATTTCTCTTTTCTATCATTTGCTACAACTAATAGATACCCTTTCTTTTCAAGCATATTTTCTTTCTTTTTAAATATTGGAAATTTATCTTGTAAGTAAGATGTAAATTTCATTTTTAAATCCCCTTTCTTTTAATACCTCATGAAACACATATTACTGCATTTCATGAGGAATAATAATTAAATAGTTCTTAAGAAAAATCCAAGTTCATCTGTAATTGAATTCTTTTCTACGTTAATTTCAGTCCCATAAATATCTGGATTTTCATAACAGCAATATGTAAATACTGTATTATTAATAGTAGATAAAATACCCATAATAGAGTCCTTATCAATCTCTTCCAAATATTTATACTTATTATGAAGTAAGTCATCAATAATATAACTTTCTTCACAATCTTCTTTGAATTTCGCATTTCTAATTAAACGCGTATTGATTTTTTCTTTAATGTTTCCAGTTAAAATATACGGAAGTGCAACTCTATCAGTAAACACATTTGTATTATCGAAACCGGATTCACGTAAAATTCGTTTCTTAAGAATTAATGCAAGTCTAATAAAGTTATCTCTAGAAATACCTAGTGTATTTCTAAATGAACCTAAATTTCCTGCAAATAAAGATGTTATTAACATCTGATGAAGAGGTTGAATATTAAAGTTTTTCCTATAATAATTAAGTTCCTCTTCAGTAATTTCGAATCCATACTCATCAATTAGTCTTTCAACTTCATCTGTTACAGATTCTTTTGCGATAATGATACTTCCCTCATCAAGTTTTTCAAGTTGCATTTCCATTTTATCAACACCTGATAAACCATCTGCATTTCTTGCATATGTAAGTTCTGTAAATCCTTTACTATGTTGCTCTTTAATAAAATACATAAGCTGATATTTTATAATAGTTTTTATAAAACCTGTAATATTCTCTTTGTATTTCTTAGCACTTGGATCCCAGTTTTCATTAAACTTGAATTTTACTATATTTTCACTAATCAAAACAACTCTAGTGAAACGATGAATTACAGAGAATTCATCAATACCAAGAATCTCTCTTTGAGCATACATTTTATCATTATTACTTTTATTCTCCATTACTTTAGCTTTAACGTACACGAATAGCTTATTATACATATTACATGTATCACTAAAGATATCAAATAAACCTTTAAATGCATTGAAAAGATGAGGAGTTGTTTTATTCACAATAATTTTATTTTTTGCCAAATAATGGAAAATTACTGGACTCATCATCTTAATACCAAAACTAATCTTTAATAAAGTTTTGATATGTTCATTTGTAAACTCTAGAGATTCTAAGTGTTTCTTTTCTTTTGTGATGTATTTCTTAGAGCCTTCATCAGACTCAATATCATCAAGGTAATTATCATCAACCAATTGATGGATTTTTTCAATTATAGTTGGTGTAAACATAACTTCATAAATATGATCTATGAATTGTCCTAGTTGTGCTTCACCTGTAAAATAGATATCTGCATCCTCGTTATCAGTAACAAATTTAAGATTAAGATATGCTGTCAATAACTCATGTTCTTTATCATATGCATGAATAAAGAAATTAATATATCTACAGATAACTGGTAATTGATTCGAATACGAATCTTTTCTAATCGTAAATTCACGATATCCTGCCAAACTCTTAATTCCAAAAATCTTATGAAAATCGATATAACATTTTTGTGGCTCATATGTTAAATATCGTTCTTCATCGGTTTCTACCCATTCATTAATAGGTGCTTTAAGAGTTGACCTGTCAATTATTGGTTTTAAAACAACTTGTTCATTTTCTTCAGTTGTTTCTAAAACTTCAGACTCTTCCATTTCAATTTTCTTTCTTCGTCCCATTTCAAATCTCCTTTATATATTTTTACCTCCAATCAAATAATATATTCATATGATATAAAATCAATTAAAATATTTATCTTTTAGTGGTACTTCTCTTTGCTACAACTTTTTTCTTTTTTGAAGTTCCAGTTGTTTTTGGTCTTACTGGATTATGATAATCTGATAATGTAGAACGTGTAGGAGATTTTATATTTGTTTTTGTTGGTGTTCGTTTTTGTACATCACCTATAATCCTTTTAACACTTTTTTCTACTAAAGCTCTATCAACTCTACCTTCTTCTCTTGCTTTCTTTTCTACATCGTACGATGTTGATTTCATAGAATCTTCAGTAGATAATACTGAATCTACTAGATCTCTAAATTGTAACTTTCTGGTATATCTAAGAGCTGATTTAGATAGGTAGGTCAATCTATTATCATATAAAAACTTTGTAGCAAAATAAATAGATTTGTCATACATAAGTTCCATGTTTTTATTAGCCTGCTCTGGAAGTGTATCTGCATACTCAGGATTTAATTTTTCCTGAAGAGCATCTATCATGTAACCATGTAATTTGTATAATGCTGCATATTTATACACAAAACTAGGGCTATTTGAAAAGAATTGAATTACATAAAAATCTAATGTGTGTTCTTTAATCATAGTATCTGTTTTTGGCATGAATTGTATTACAACATCATATGTTTTTCCTGGCTGTGATTCAGATGGAACTTTAACGTGAATATAATATGATTCATCCAAAATGGAATATCCTACTACTTTAATAAGAGATTTAAACTTTTCATATTTAGGATTAAGTTTTTCTCCTGCATCTGTAATAGATATTCCAAATGGATGAACTAAAAAATCACTTAAAGTTTGATATACTGGATCATCAACACGTAATAGGTTCTTATCCATTTTTCAAACCTCACTTTATATCAATTAATAATTTCCTCTTGTAATTACTAATTGATTTCCTGTTGTTAATAGACTTACTAAGTCAGATGATGCAATTAAGATTTCTCTATCTGTAGCAGCACTATTAATTACTCTTCTATTGAAAGCAATTGTAGGAACTGTACTTTCACTCATGTCCAAATCTAATGTTGTACCTGAATATAATTCGATATCATTGATGAGTGTAAATAGATCAATTTCTGGATTATCCTGATATGTAAGTTTCAAATAACTTAAGAAATCGTCAATGTATGAAATATCTTCTTGGAAAATTACTCGAACTCCAATGTTTTCTGAAATACATCCAAGAATATCACCCATTACATCTTCTCCAGAAGTATATAAATTTTCTTTAGCAAATATTTGAGACAGGTTAATTTTCTTATTATTGAATCCATTTTCAAGAACACAAAATCTTACATGTCTAAATGCTTTAAACATAACTTCCAGTAAGAATTTATCTGCTTCAGATCTTTCAAGAGAAATCATCTCATCCCTAATAGCATTTAATAAAGTGGTATGACCACCATTAATAACACCATTTCTATATGCAGATAAAGCTGCTTTTACAGCATCATCCATAGCATCAACTAAGAATTGCTGTTTGAAATCTGTTGATGCACCTACTTCGATTTGTCCCATCTTAAGTTTTAAACTCAAATATCTTTTTTGAGCATCATCTACTTCAAAGTTAAATGTACCAAGTTTACTATATTTTTCAATTATAGTATCGAGTTCAACTTTAGCATCATTTACATATTTTTCATATAATGATTCATCATAATCAAAGTCTCTAAAGATAGACTCTTTATCATAATGAAGCATAACTTCACCTGTAAATCCAACTCTAAATGAAAATTCTTCATCAAGAGGAACAACTCCAATTTCATCAGCATCTGCATTTTTTAATACATATGGAACAGATGCACGAGCAGAATCATTTTTAGCCATAATCATATTACCTTCAATTTTACGATTATCAAGATTAATAACCTGAAGAAGGTTTGATAAGTCTGACTTACTATCGATAAAGTCTTTAGTTCTTTTAATAATTTCATATTCAATAGACTGCGTTATAAGTTGTGTGTTGCAAAGCATAGCTAAGTCACTAACACGTTTCTTATCTGAATTGCGGGAATTTCTATATCCCATAATTACAAGATTGATGTCTTTTGTCTGTCTATATTCTGAATTTAAATCATTAAGAATATCACCTTGAAGTGTTACTTCATCATAGTTAGGTGCAATACAAATAAGTTTTCTTCCTCTCATTTTACATAAAACTGAAAGAGGTGCCAAGATATACTTATAAGAATTAAGACTAACTTTATGATCAAAGATAACAACATCACATTTTTGTGCATGTAATGATTGGTTGTCATTATTTACATAGATTCTGTCCATAAGTTTTGCATGGAACATGAATCCATCAACAACTCTTCCTTTTGTTACACCATCTGCGGCTTTAACTACACTAATTGCTGGATAACCAATTTCTTTGTATAAATCAACAATTGTTTCTGTAAGTTCTTTATCTGCATTTGATGATACATATACAACTTGTCTTATATACTCACACATTTCTTCAAGAGGTAAACTCTTAATATCTGTAGCATATAAACTAAGACGTTTATTAACATCTTCAACAAGTTCTTTTGTTCGATTAAGAACGTTTCTAGGTAAGAAAAATAACTTATTAATCTTATCTGAATTTTTCTTAAATTCTTGATACATTGCATTTGCAGAAACTACTGCACTAGTAGTTCCATCACCTACTGCAAAATTAAGTCTTCCACAGATATCTGCAATCATTCCGGAAATAACTTGATCAACGTATCCATATTGTGAATTGTAACGAATATTTTTCATGATAGTGAAACCGTCTTTCGTTACATGATAACCAGGTGGTTGTGAAATAATAGCATGTGCACCAACTGGTCCTAAAGATTTTTGTAGTGTACTAGCAATCTGGTCAAATACAGATGAAATTCTAGTATCCATTACATCTTTTGATATGACATTAATCTCTGGATCAAATGCTACAATAGACTGAGCAAATGTCATATCTTTTTTCTTTTTACCTTTTGACATATTCTGTTCTCCTTATATCAAATTTTTATTTAATGTGGTGTTTTTAAAGATATTAGAATCAAATGATTCTAAATGTTGCCCACTTAAATGTATGCTTAGATGATAGATGCTTTATATCTATCAAAAAAGTATCTTTTTTATCATCAGTAAAATTATATCTATAACTTACTGGTAATAATATTGATGAAAAATCTAGTTTCCCTAATTCTTCTAATATTAGTACATTCATCACATCTGAAAAGAAATATGTTGTATCATTAGGAATTGTTTTTAAAACATCTCTAATATCTCCTGTTACTAATTTCACAGAATTTCCAAATTTCTTATCAATATCATTTCTTACAAATTCATTCTCTTCAGGATAATAAATTACTACTTCTTTCACTAATGACATAGCAAGTAGATTATTTATAATAGGAACTATTAATGTATCTACATTTGAATTGAAAAATATTTCTTCGGAATTTACTAAGTTATCAAGTAAATTATTTAGAGTTTCAATTTCAATAGTTTCTTTATCCTTCAATAAATCAACTAATGGGTTTCTATATTTTCTTTCTAAATAAAAATCTAAAAGTGATTGTGGTGATAAATATTTTATAACGTCAGTATTAAATAAATCATACACACTTTCATTATTTCTAAAAAAAGAAAGAAATGTAAACCATTGAAGTTGAATGGTATCTGTATATTCAACAAATACACATGTTGAATTTTGAAATAATCTGCTAGATGATCTAAATCTAACATTATTATCAAATTTCATAGGTTCTTTCATTTAATTCACCTCAAAAAATAAAAGATGGGAATAAGATTTAAATCTTATTCCCATTCATTTTATGAAAATGGTAGTTCATCATTTTGTCCTGGAGCTGGGAAATCAAAAAATCCACCTGTTGCTCCACTACCACTACTGTAAGAATTTTGTGGTGTAGCGAAATTCATTCCTTGTGTTTGATTAGCAAATTGATTGCTTCCTGAATTATTTTGGTATGAACTTCCGCCATTACTCTGAAATGATTTTCCTCTTTCAGAATGGAATTTTCTCACATGTTCTGAATAAGGTAATAATAACTGATTACTTGTAAGCATATTCAGGAATGAATTAAAGTCTGCATTCGCATGAATAGTTTTGTTAGATAATCCTGTGTTAGGATTATAATCCAACATTACTGCACGTTTATCAAACTTATGTTTGAATGTGCTTGCTGGAGAAGCAATGTTATTACTATCTACCATACCGTAATAAACGAAATAAAGATCTGGTGTTTCACCACCATCTGATGCTGGTGTCATTTCGAAACCTACAACATTTCGTTTAGGTTCACGACCTGTTTCGACTGTAACACTCAAAAGTTCTGGACAAGGTTCTCCATTGAGAACTACTCTGTCATAAACTGGTTTGATTACTGTTTTGAATTGTTCTACTAAAGCTTCACAAGCTTCAATTGTTAATGCTGTTTTTCCTTGACGATTTTGATCATATTGCATTACTCCATTTCCATCAACACCAATTGCTGGACTAATTGTAATGCTGTAGCTTTGATTCCATAATGATAGTGCCATAGATGAAACATCTGAGTTGAATGTTTTAAATCTAGTATTTACACTAACACCGTTGTTTTGTTGTGTGTTCATTCTATTTGAGTTATTTCCCCACATATGGTCTTACCAATCCTTTCTAAGTATATATTCATATTTATAATATATCAAATAAATTAATTATTCGATAATTTCACGGGGTAAAAGAGGATTTTCCTCTCGGTACTTCTTTAAGATTCGATTTCTTATTTCTCCTTCGATTTTGATTCTCATAGGAATGCGAATCATATTACAATATTTTTCGGTAAAGTTACCAGTTAAAATAAAATCTTCATAATATTCTGTGACCAATGTCAATTCAGTTGACGGTTCGTCACCTTCACATAATCGTAAGAAATCATCAACATCTAACTTCACATCATGAACTATATAGTTCATAATATCTGATAAGTTAGCTAAAATAGTAGCATCATCTTCATCAATTTCTTTTTTAAAAGCTTGAGTTGTTATGTCTTTTCTTCGAGTTGCATTTTCGATAAAGAACTCTTTATTTTCGTTAATGTAATTATAGAATAGATTGAAGAAGTTATTCTTCATATTAATAATAAAGAAACGATATGTGAAATGAACTAAATCTTGTTGTTCTTCTCTGCTCATCTCTTTTAAATTATTAATACCTATTCCCAATCGATTCATAAATGTCTCTTCCATGAAATCAATAAAATTATCATGATAGGACAGTAACGTATCGTTCTCATCATCATCTTCAACTAATTCCTTAGAATAGTTAAATTGATTTATGAATGATGAGATATAATCCATTCTAAAGTTGTCTGGATTACCAAATTGCATTAATATGTTTTGCTCTAATAAAGCCACAGGAACTTGTGATAAGAAAGTACTATCTTCATTATTAAAAACATTTGTAATACTCAAAATTTTTCAACCTCTCTTTTTATTTATTTTGGTTTTTGAAATATTTCCGAGTATTTTTGACCTTCATTCTTATTAGGTATTTTTATTATCTTTCCTTAATGCATCGTTCATAGCAATTTCGTTATGAGGATTGATTTTAGGATCGATATGATTTAATTCATGGAATTTATTTACAAAATTCTCTGAATCTTCAATCGTGATTAGGTTCCTATTTCCAGATATTAAATGTGTTACCACTCTTGCAGAATGCGCAAAAATTTCAACATGACCGCATTGGTTACATGCTACAACTTTAATAGCTTCTTCAAGTTTATTATCTATAGAACTTTTTGGAAGAAATCCCGATGATATATTTTTATCTTTTGATCCACAGAATTTACATTTCCATCTATGTAATCTTTCAGCTGATACTAACATATAGTATACCTCACTTTCTAATCATCAATTTTCCTATGATTTAATGAAGTGTAGTTTTTTAAATTATAAATAATATGAGCAGAGTAGATAAAGAATCTACTCTGCTAAATTTGTTCGTTTTAAAACTTCTAAACGATATTTTTGATTTACATTAGGATATTTATTTTTATCTACAAGTTCAAAAAACATTGATTGTGGTCTTGCAAATGTTTCAAATGGATAATATAATGCTTGATATATTATAAGGGTTTCACCCGTTTCTGTATGTTTAGCTATATCAGTTACTCTATATAGGTATTTATTTTGTAAAACATCTCCAGAGTGTAGTAATTCTTGTTTGAAATGTTTGACAATATCACCAATTTGAATCCTTGATTGATCATATTTTATAATATCTACATTGTGATTATTGTTAATAATACCAATTCCATTAATATTATTATTACCATATGATACAGATACTTGAATAGTTTTTTGGGTATCATTATTTAAATCCCCACATATGCACTCCATACCATCAAAACACTGATTATATAATTTAAATAATAATTCTTTATAATTGAATTTAGGAAAATTGCATTTTAATATAGATACGGCTTCTTTAATATTATCTTCATTAACAATTTTCTTCTTTGTAGTTTGTTGTAAAACTTGCTCCCAATCAATACTATCTAATGTAGATATAAGGACTGCATCATGTTTAAGTCCAAAATCTGTTAATATTTTTTCCCAATCAATTACCTGATGATGTAAAGTGTTAATTTGTTCCATAGTCATTCTCCTTATCAATAAATTTTATTAATAAGTTAAATTATATATAAAAACTAACTACTAATATATGTAGCATGAAAAATAAAGAAATCTTGCGATGATGAAACATTTGACACATGTGATAAAGATACCACGTTATATGTACCATTATAATTATTTAAAACAACAACCTCACTACAAGTACTTTGATCTACTAATACTAAAACCCCAAAATCACTATGACTATTTTTATTTCTTGGATACCATGGTAATGAAAATAATGACGTACCATATGTAAGATATCCTGAAGAAATTCTACCTCTGACATGTATTGAGCATACTGAACCAAATTTAAAACATTCTTGTTCTTCTATAGTACAATTCCATGCAGTACATGAACCAGATTCAACCGTTAAGTTTGGAATCATTGCTTCAAGGTCTTCTTGGTTGCAGTTTTGTTAAGTAAGATTTCTGTAATCAAAGGGAATCTTCGAGAACTAGAAAAATTTAACTTAACAAAATTGGTTCCCCACCTATACCCCTATTTTATAATATCCTAATTTCAAATAAATATAAACCGACAATATTTTAAAATAAAAAGGAGGAATTTTGAATATGAGTAGTTATAAAGTACTTCGAGAATCTGTATCAAATTATTTATTTGACACAGTCGAAATATTTATACAAGAATCTGGTAATTTATCTGATATGAATAAATTATTTAAAGATGCTAAAAATACATTTAATGAATATTCAAATAAAATCAATAAAGCAATCAATGCTAAAGATTATAAGACTGCAAGTACTGAGTGTGATAATGTTAAAAAACTTCTTAAAGATATAGAAACTCAGATTAATAGTATAGATGATACAGTTTTATCTGCAGTAGGAAATAGTTTTTATCAATCACTACTTGTTTTATTAAAAGCAATTCTTTTAGGTTTACCTACATTTGGGGTTGGAACTGTCACCACTGTTTTAGAAGAGTCTTTGAATGGTATCATCGGTCTTTCTAGACAATGGAAGGAAGAAAAAACTTTTAAACCTGAAATGATTAATGGAAGACGAAATAAAATAAAAGGCATATTTTCTCAAATGTATGGATCTATAGATAAATATAAGAGAATAATTGCTAATAAAGTTGTAGAAGAAAGTAGGAAAAATAAACTTCAAACTATGGTCGCTGAAAGCAAAAGTATTGATGATTTGAAACTTGTCGTTTTTGAATCTTGGTATTCTGGTGATATCACAGATACAGAAAGAGATAAAATTATTAATTTCTTTTGTGAACGTGGTTTTAAAGAAATTCGTGAAATCAAAGAAGGCGACAAATTAAAAGACAACGATAAAAAAGAAGAAGGGTATAAACAAATAAAAGCTGATAGTATATCTGTAAAAGAAGCTAATAAGTTTTGGGATGATTTATTTGAAAATATGAGAAATAAAGAAGAACGTAATTAATTACGTTCTTCTTTATTTTTTTTTCATATTTTAATTTCTTATAATATTCGAGGCATCATGAATATTTTCCAATAATTAAAATACTAAATGAATAATACGCTACTTATTCATTTTATATTTTTGTTACCTGTAAAATTACCCAGAAAACAATTTTGTAACTAGATAGAAAGAGGTGAAGAATATGATTTACCCTATCGATGTTCCTGAATTATCGTTATTTTCAAGAAAAGTTTATCTTCCAAAAGGTGATAAAACAGGACATGGTAACTTAGTATTTTTATATACTAAGTCAGTATCAGATACTATATCTGAAATTAATAGTGGTGTAAATTACTATCCTATCAGTAATTATACTCATTATTATTATAACGCAACATATTCAGGTAGATTAAAGAATAAAAAATTCTTTATTAGGGATATGAAAGAAAAACGTTCTATATATGATAAAGTTAAAAAAGAAACTTCATTAGCCACTGCACCTGGAATAACGTTAAATGGTTTTGATAGAAACTGTTATTTTGAACTTTCTAGATACCTTCAAATCTATCATGAATTATTAGATAAATATGACCCAATGTCAAGAATGATTAATTTTTGGGCATATTTTAAAAATATCGTAGATGATCCACAAACATCTGGATATCAAAATAAATATATCATAATAAATGCAGAAAGATATTCAAATGCATTTAAAGGTAATTTAAAAGATAAATTAAATAACCCGTTATTTATGATTTATTACACATTGTATAAAAATATTGATATTTGTAAATCATTTGATCATGATATCTTTATTTTTTATAAGAATCGTTCAATAAAAATAAATCCAGCACATGCAGAAAAATCAAAGACTGCTAATGAATTCAAAATATTATTGACACGTCTTATTCCTGCACAAGCTTCAACAATTGAATCTTCTATGAATGAGGAGTTATTGAAGAGAGAGGAAACTGCTGAAAATGTAAAATCTACTATTAATAAAGAATTCAATTTCACAGGTGATAATCAAGATGAAAAAACTTTAAATGAAAAGGACATTAAATCTATTATTGAACCTAGTGATGAACCAAAAGAAACCTCTAAAGTAGTAGATGCTGTTTCAGAAAAAATCGATAAGGTAGTTTCTACTAATAATGAATCTGAGGCTGAGAAAGTAGTTAAAGATGAAATCGAAAATGATAAAAAACTTTTAGATGAAATCTACAAAAACTTAGTAGGAGATTCTAAACCAGTATCATCTGCTAGTAGTGCTAGAGATAAGAAAATTAGAGAAGAACAAGGAAAAATAGCAGTAGGTAATATGACTATTGATAAATTGAAATCTGTAAAAAGTACTCATATGCCTATTCCAAAAACTGATGTTTCAAGATCATTGAAGTCTACTAATGATAATATTAGAAATGTTGGTTTTGCAAACTTTGATAAGACTTATACAAATGAAGTATTTAAAAAAGATATGGTTAATGTATTTACTTCACTTAATGATAAGTCTATACCACTTACAGTTATAAAATTTGATGTTAAAGATACATCAGATGAACTTAACTACAAAGACACATACACTGTTACATTAGAAGATGTTAATAGACAACGACATACTATAACAGTTGATATACCTAAATTTATAGATGATAAGTTTTTATATATCGGTGGAGGTAAAAAACTTATTTTGTATCAAAACTTTTTATATCCGGTTGTAAAATCTGGTCCAGATGAAGTTCAGATTGTAACAAATTACAACAAAATGTTTATTGAAAGATTTGGTACTAAATCTATTACATCACTTGAAAGACTTAAAAAACTAATCTCAACAGAATCTGATTTGGAATCATATTTTGAGATTGGATATGCCTATAAGTTAAATGGTGATTATATTACTACAATAGAGTATGATGAACTTAGCAAGCAGTTTATTAAGTTTAACTCTGACAATTGTACAGTATATTTCAATCAACAAGAAGCATTAAGTATTGCTGATTCTGAAGGTGTTCAAATCGGTGAAAACGAAATGTTTATTGGTTTTAAAGATAAAAAACCAATTCTTATTGATTATGATACACAAAAAACTGATTCAGACCAATCTATCTCAGAAGTTATTTTAAATTCTTTACCTGAAGAATTTAAAGAAAAATACGAATCTATTAAAACTCCTAAGAGACTTATGTATTCGGCAGCAACGACTATGCATCAAAAAGTTTCATTAGGTCTGTTATTAGCATTTTGGGAAGGATTTGGAAGTGTTCTTAAAGCACTTAATTTAGAATATAGATTAGAAAAATCTATTCCTAAAAAATTAGCATCTAATGAATCAGTACTTCAATTTCATGATTGTGTTTTAGTGTATAAAGAAAACGTTTCTCAGTCTTTAATTATGAATGGTTTTAGACTTATTGAAACTAAAGAATATAATATAGGTGATATGGAAACTAAAGAACCATATATGGATTATTTAGTTAAAGTTTATGGAAAACGAAGTATAGCAAATGCTATAATGAACACATACGAATTTAACATTGACCCTATAACTAAAGAAATATTAGAGGATTTAAATCTTCCAACAACTATTGTACCTCTATGTGTTTATGCAAACTCATTACTTTCTGACTCTCAGTATACTCCTGATTATAATCAGAAATTATGTAGAATCCGTAGGGGTGAAATTTTACCAGCTATTCTTTATGATGCTATTGCTAAGCAATATGTAATTTATAAAAATTCAAATGGTAAAAAGAAATTATCTCTTCAAAGAGATATAGTAATGAAAAAATTACTTGCTCTACCAACTGTAGAAGAATATTCTACATTATCTCCATTACTTGAAATGGAGAGAACCCATACAACCATGTATAAAGGTTGGAGAGGTATCAACGAAGATAGAACTTATACACAGGATAAACGTGTTTATGACCAATCAATGATTGGAATTATGGGTCTTGCAACATCACCAGATGGTTCTGTTGGTGTTCAGAAAACTCTTACTATGGAACCTAATGTGGTATCTGCTAGAGGTTATTTAAAACCTTATTCAAAAGATAGTGACCTTAAAGATGTAAATCTTTTATCACCTGCAGAAATGGCTACACCATTAGCACCTGAACAAGATGACCCAACAAGAACGGGTTAAATCTATGGCTCGTTTAAAACCTCTTTAATTGCTGGAACATCCTTAGAGCCTAAAGTACCAAAGTGTAATAATCTTTAGGATTGGACAATCAGCAGCGAAGTTATAAATCGTAAAAAATATAAAAAAATAAGATGTCTCTTATTTTTTCCTATGCAAGGGCTGCTCGGGCTTCCACTGTCACCCGTCTGTTATAGTGGTATGGGATTGCCAATTCCCATATGGCTTTTAGTTTCTACATAGGATTTGTTTGGAGCAGCCTAATACTGGCAATGTCCTTAAACACCGGCTGTGTTTAAGTTAGCACGATCTCACGCGCCGTGCATTGCGGACCTTATAATAGTAGGCATTTTTGATTTCGTACATAACCCATTTTATTATGTTACTATAAGGCATGGAATATTTTCTCCTTTAGCCTACACGAAATATTTTTTATTTATTTCACCAAAATATTATATCATCAAAAATAAATACTTTACGATTTATAAAACGTTCAACGACTATCGAAAGCATATTATAGAAGAAATATCTATATGAAGAAGTGAGTAGAGTAGGATTTATAATCCGAAACAGGAGGCATTAATAATTTGGTAAAAGAATTATTAATGAAGATATAGTCTAAACTTTATAGAGATATAAAGATTAATATAAATTACATAGTATCAAACAGTCAAAACACATTATTCCTGTTAAAAAATCATCACCTGTATTAATTACAAATGGTGCTGAAGAGATTATGAGATTTCATTTATCTTCAGATTTCGTAATTAATGCTAAAGAAGATGGTGAAGTTGTAGAAGTAAATGATGAATTAGGTCTTATTATTTGTAAGTATAAGAGTGGAAAATGCCAAGCTATTAATACTAAATCTAAGATTGAGAAAAACGGTGGTGGTGGTTTTTATATTGCCAATACACTGGTAACAAATCTTAAGTTAGGTGATAAGTTTAAAAAACATGATTTATTAGCATGGCATAAAGATTTCTTTAGATCTAATCAATATACTGGTAATAAAATGAATTTTGGTACACTTGCTAAAGTAGCTATTTTATCTACTTATAACACATATCAAGATTCAACGGTTATTACAGAAAAATTATCACATGATATGGCAACAGAAATGGTATTTAATAAACAAGTTGTTATTGGTAAAAACGCTACTGTTGATTATATCGCTAAAGTTGGTGATAAAATTGATGTTGGGTCTTCTTTAATTCAGTTCGATACTTCATTCGAAGATAATGAACTTAACAAGTTACTTGAAACTTTAAGTGACACATTAAAAGAAGGCGTAATTGAAAATAGTAGAAATAATATTCAGTCCAAGATTGCAGGTACAATCGAAGATATTAAGATGTACTCTACAGTTGATCTTGCTGAACTTAGTCCTTCATTACAAAAAATATTTGGAAAATATTATCGTAAAATTAATGAAAAGAAAAAAATATTATCACAATATGACCCTGATAGTTCTATTGTGAAATGTGGAATGCTCTTTAATGAAACTACAGGTAAAGTTTCTCCAAATAAATATGGCGTATTAAAAGGACAAAAAATTGAAGATGGTGTTTTAATCGAATTCTATATTAAACATGAAGAATACCTTGAAGTTGGTTCTAAAACGGCATATTATGCAGGATTAAAAACAACTATTGGTGAGGTTATTCCTGCTGGATATGAACCATATTCAGAATTTAGAAAAGATGAAGAAGTAAGTTCATTCATTGCTTCAAACTCTATTCTTAAACGTATGACACCATCAATTCTTTTAGTATCACTTGGTAATAAGTGTATTATTGAACTTAAACGTTCACTAAAAGAATTATATGATAAAAATTTAGATGCTGAAACTTGTAAAGAAGAAATGACAGGTCTTATTTATAAATTCTTTTCAGCATTTGATAAATCAAAAAATAATACCAATAAGTATAGAAACATTTTCGAACCTATGACACCACAAGCATTTAGAAAGTGGTTTAAAGGATTCTTTGAAGATGAGGATGCTTATTTAACATTGGATATCGTTTATAACGAAAGAAGTATTACATTTGATGATATTGAACGTGCTGCTAAAGTTATAAAAGTTCCATTATTTGAATATGTATATTTACCACATATTTCAATGGATAAAAATAAAGTTATTAGAACCAGAGTTGAAGTTCCGGTTGGTTATATCCATATTAAGAGAACTCAACAGACAGTAGCCAAGAAGAATGGTATTTCAACATCAAGTGATATCCGTTCTCCATTAACAGGTCAGGTTACAGGTGCTGATAAAAATGGTCGTGAATCAGACCTTGAAAATATTATGATGGTTTCTTTAGGAATGACAAATTGTCTTAAAGAATTAAATGGACCTAGAGCAGATGATATGGTTGCTAAAAGAGAAATGTTATCAGATATTTCTAAACAAGGATTTGTCAAATTTGATGATTTGACATATGATGTTAATAATAAGGCTGCTTTAAATACAGTAGATACTTATTTTTTAGGAATGGGAATAAAAACTGACTTAGTAACAAAAGGTCATATGCTTAAATCAACACTTAAAAAAGAATTATAAAAAAAAAATAAACCAGTACGAATTAACGTACTGGTTTATTTTAAACTAATCCTTGAAGTTCTTCTAGTAATTCTTTATGAAGTTTACTAGATTCTTCTAAACTAATTTCTGCTCGTTCAACAGTTTCTAAATCCTGTTCTAATTTTTTAATTTCGTATTCTCCCATAATATAATCTCCTTTATTTAGTTTATATTCAAAATAATATTATATATTTAAAAAATATAAGTATTCCCTATATCTCGAGAATTCTCGAAACATAAACAATTATGTAAACTTAAAAAGAAAGGCTGTGTAACAACTTATGGGAGAAGAACAACTCACCGAAAGTGCCTGGGAAGTAGCTGTGAAGTATCTGTCTCAATCTAAAGCAGGTATTGTCATACTTACTATCGTAGTCATTATTGCAACAACCTTTCCTTTTTGGAAATGGTTATATGGTATTATAAAAGAAAAATACGAAATATATAAAAAGAAAAAGGAAGAAGAAGAGAAGGAGCAAAAAATATTCAAAGAGAATATAAAAAATATTGCTTCTAAAATAGAACAGCTTCCTGAAATTACTAATCAAATAAAGTTATTAAATGATGATGTTACTTCTATCAAAAAAGTAAATGAAGAAGTTAAGCAATCAATCGATAAAGTTAATAACGATATGGGTATTCTATTTGATAATGATAATGATGAATTTAGAATATATTTAACTCAGTTACAGTATGATCATATTAAATGTGGAAAACCAATGACGCGTGAAATAAGACAAACTCTTAGAATAAGATTTGATAACTATTCTAAACGTGGTGGAAATGGATGGGCACAGGATGTTGTTACTGAATTATTATCAATTCCAATAGAGCCGTTTTTGAATTTTGAAGACGAATAAATCTAGTAACGAAATCAATATTCGTTACTAGATTTATTACATTAAAAGGATACATGATTAATGAAAAAGTTATTTACCCAGATTTTGTCTGGACTTTACATATCATCAACAAAATTTAATATACGAAGATAGTTAACCATAAAAATTAACCATAGTATTTTAAAAATATGTTTTGTATTTATTTTTTAAAATACTTTTTCCGTAATTTCTTCATTTTCTTTAAGAATAATCTTAATTCTTTATAGTTTAATTTAACAGAATTATTCAACTTATCAGAATTAATTCCTCTTTGATATGAGTTAATAAAACTATCTGTTACATCAACCACATGGTAGTAAAATCTTTGATGTTTATATTTACCAACTTCTCTACGTTCATAACTTGTAACAACACCAGTTTCACATTGTTTAATATATCCAAGTTCTTCTAATTTTTCATCAATCGTTTTGAATATTAGCATCATCTCGTACCTCCACTGAAGCTTTTATAAGTTCTACAGTATTTTCAAATGCTTTAACTAAAACATCAGGGTCAAGTTTTATCTCAAATATTTCACCACTTCTGGTAAGTCCTGCACAAACACAATCTGATACATACTCTAAAACATCTATTAAATTGACATCTTTTGGAACATGTGATTGTAAATGATGTCTTTCATTTTTTACATGCATCTGATGAAATTCACTCTGTCTAAAATCATCACCATTTACTTTTGTTCTAAGAAAATCTCTAAAGAACATTCGTTCTTGAGAAATTTTTGTATGATCATGATTTTGTCCTGCTTGATTGCATAATCTTCCAAGTAATGACATCACATTATATACATCTGCAATATGCATTCTATTTGCACCTTTGAATTGAAGAAATGTAACATCATCCGGTGCAGAACGTGTATCACCATTTGGATTTTTAACAATTATTACTTTATCCATTTTTATCACTCCTTTTCAATATGAAGAATATCTTTAATACTGTCTATCTGTCTTTTAGCCATAATCATAGCATTATACTCATTTCTGTCAATAAGATACATCTTCTTATTTGATAACTCTTCATCTAATTCATCAAGAGTTTTACCACAAGTATCAATACTTGTATATCTCATTCTTCTTAAAATTCTAATTTCTCTTTCTGCTGTAGATAATAAGAATTTATCTGTTTCATCAAGATTTTCTTTACTTGATAATTCTTCAATTTTAGCATTTAATAATCTTTCTGAAAGCATTTCAGCTCTCATACCTGTATCAATTCCTGCCATAGTTTTATCCTCCTTAAATATATACTTCATTCATTTCTTTTGCAAATTTAGATAACTCTTTTAAATGATATCCTTTTATATTATCCATAAATGGAATATTAGAATCTAAGATATCATAAAAATATGTGTCTTGACCTTTAAACCTATCTAGACGACCTTTTAATTGATGCGTCATAAGTCTAGATGAGTGTGGTTCTGCGCATATAATAGTTTGTAAATTTGGTGGGTTAAACCCTGTACCACATGATTTTATCGTTGAACATATGATATCACAGTTCTGGTTCTGTAAGTTAACTTCTTCGCTATTATTTGAAAATATGGTTCCTAATGTCCGAGAATTACCTACCATTTTCGATACAAAATCAGCCATAAACTCTACAGATTCCTTTTTGGGTGTTATTAATAATATCTGTCCATCATGTTCCAATGCCTCACTTAAAGCATATCTTATAGCATGTAATATTTTTCGCTCACTATCATGTTTAATAGCAGCATCAATAAATTTATAAGCTGAAAAGCCATGTGCACCTTTCATACCTGTAACATATTTCATAGGTATATTACTTTTATAATTTACAACGATATAGTGAATCTTTTTATCTCGTTCCATTGATTTATCATCAAATTTACAAGATGATGATAACATCAAATGAAATACTTTATTTTCTTGTCTATTACTTCTACCAAATGTAGCAGTAAGATAAAATGTTTTCTTTACATTTGTGAAGCAGTCGATTAAAAATATCGATGAAATAAATTCATGAGCTTCATCATAAATTTTAACACCTATTCCAGCAATTCTCATAAATTCATCTATCTCTCGCCAACCATTAGTTCTTGCATATGTTTGAATAGTTTGATGCATCATTATATATACATCACCCTCTATTTCTGCTTCAAGAATCTTTGGTATTGTACTACCATCAACTTGTATGATTCTATCTTCTGGTATATTAGTAAAGTGCATAACTTCAGATTTCCAATGAGATGATAAATATTCTCTATTAACTATAACTAAAGTTTTTACCCCTATTTTAGTAAAACTATTTATAGCACAATACGTTTTACCACCAGAAGTTTCTAAATTTAAGGTATACTGACAAAATGGTGCTGTACCTCTAAATTCTTCAGATGAAGTTAAAAACTTAACTGATTCATCTTGAACTTCATCTTTTGGAGGTAATAAAACATCATATTTATTTGACATCTTTTGTTCTTTAATACCAAAATTATAATTAATGGTTGCTTTACAACCAAATTTATTTTCAAGAATTTCAATATTAATTCCTTTTGGTAAATATAAAGTTTCATTATTAATGAAATAAGCAACTGGTTCATATTTACCAAATTTCTTTGTTTTTTGTTCCCATCTAGATAGTGCTTTTTCTAATTCAAAATATTCACCTTTTGTATATGGTGAAACCTCTATATGGGTATGAAATACATCAATTCTTTTTTCCATATTTAAACCTACTCTTTTCAAAAAAGAACAGACAACCTTTAATAAGGAGTCTGTTCTTTTAATTTAATTAATTTGATTTAAAGGATCTGTTATTCCTATTGGAATTTGAAAATCCTGCTGTATTTGCACCTCTCCACGGTTTTCCAAATTGTTTTTGTGCTGGTGCTGGACCAACCTTTTTTGAACCACGTTTTGCAAACTTATTTTTATTCATAATATTACCTCTTAAATCATAGCAACAAATGCATATTTCATGATAACATATTTATCTGAATCTGAAAATCCTTTAAGAAGTTTATCAATGATATCGAGAGTTTCATTCATGTTTGTTGATGTTGATAACATTCTAGCCATCTCTTTTCCTGCTTTTTGCAATTGAGCATCTTTAACCTCTCGAATATCATCAAATGTTGATTTCATTTGAACAAATGATTTTCCTGCCATAATTTCAATCTCCTTTTTAAATTATTAAATTATCGTTTTAAAGATAATTCTATTTAATTCCAGCAATTTTCTTTGTTACTGCATTTTGAGTTGTATATGACTCTGTATGGAATGAGTAATAATCTTTCTTGAAAATGTCTTTCGTTTCAAGAATATTGTCAAAGAGCTCTTTCTTTTTACAATCTCTTACACAAAGTTCAAGTGCAAGTGGACAGTTATCAATTGATCTTTCAATAACTGCTTTTGCAACTTCAAAAAGAGCATTATCCATTACAACTTTATCACTCGAAATGATATCAATAATATCAACATCATACCAATCAGCGTTATAGATTGATGGTAAGTCTCCTGCATGAGCATAACCCTCAATCTCAACTTCTGTTTCAACTTGTACTACGAACCAATCTGATTGGTAAGAGTCTTTATGTGCAGTAGTATCATATACCGGAATATCATATTTAAGACTAATAAGAAATCCGAATGGAATTTGTTCAGAGTATTTTCTGATATCATACTCCACATTTGTACATGAAACAACTTTTGCTGACATAACTCCTGAACGATTTATGGTTTTAATACACTCTTTCATAGAGTTATGTAATTTGTATCTAACACATTCACATCCTAGTCTTACACCAGTTAGTTGAGGGAATTTTTCTTTGATAATTTTCTGGAAATTATTCACTGCAACATATGGAAGTAAGTCTTCACTAAAATCCTCACCAAGTGTAATTTTCTTTGTACATTTTCCATATGCTTTAACTGCATCCTGAAGTCTTCCTTCAAATGATTTTGCTATCTCAATATTTTTCATTTCACTTTCTCCCCCATTCTCTAAATCTAAGTTAATAAAAAGAATATCAGTTTCATTCTTCTTATCATGTTCATCCGTAGATTCATCTAGTATATGTCTCATTATTTTTTCTCCAAGTTTTGTACAGAAACCCATCTTTCTATCTTCTACATTTTTTAGTTTCTTTTTAGGTTCAACTACTCTTTTCATAATTATGACTCCTTTTTTGGTATTTTATAAATTTTCAGATAAGAACTCATCAATCTTATCTTTTTCAATCACTTCAATAGTGTCATTTCTGCTTTTATAAACAACATAATCATTGATTGGGCTTTCTTTATCTCCACCATTGTCTTTAAGGATTAAAATACAATCTAATCCCAATAACTCAATCCATGTTTGCCAATTAACAGTAGACATTTTTGTTTTACCATTAAGTGATTGATATAGGTTACTGAATGAATAACCTTTGCTGAATTTTCTCTTGTAACCACTTGTAGCAACCTGTTTAATTAAGAATATTCTCTTAATTAATTTCTTTAAGAAATCATCATCTTCCTTAATCTCAGGAACATAGATTGCTGTAGATGAAGCAGATTGAACTGGTAATAAGTCTTTTGTATAGTTAACACCTTCTTCACTCTTTTGAACAACCATACGAAGACTCTTATTGATAATTGCATCTAATGGAATTTCACCCCTATCAATTGCCCCTCTAGTTACAATTTCATCTCCTACAAAACTAAATATAGGATAATTTGTTAATGTGGATGGTACGGTTTCGTAATATTTCCACAGGCAGTCATTATAGATATAGACAACTCCTTCTACCAAATCTTCTTTCTTGAAGTTTTGTAATTCTCCTGCAACAGTAACTCTCTGTCCAGTGTAATAAGAACAAATAGGAAATTCAATCTTATCTAATATCTCTCTTTCTACTGTCGTCATTAGTTTATCTCCCTTCTATTAAAATAATATATGAATGAAATTATACTGAAATCAGTTGTTGCCTTGGTATAAATAAATCATTCAATTCTTTAGAATCTAATTTAATTAGGTTCAAACCAAGAGTAGTTGCTGATACAATCAACTGACCTATATTAATAGAGTCTAGTATATCTATCAAACCATCTAATTCATCAACTGTAAGTTCAGCAATAGTTCTAAGTGAAGGATTTATTATTCGTATTCCCTCATATGAACTATATTCATTATTTCCTGTCATTTCACGAATTATACAATACTGAAACTCTAACATAACTCCACGTATAGGAAGAAACTGTCTAGAATTTTGAGCAATTTCTTCATTTATATGAAGTTGATTATTCATAAAGAAAAACAAATCTCTCATATGAATTCCCTGAAGCATACTTCGAAGAGTTTGTTTTAAAGAATTTATATGTAAATGAGATAAATACATTGTAGTTTTAGAATCAAACTTCCCATCCATATTTTTCATATTGAACGGGAAATCTATAACTGGTGAACTAGTTAAATATAAGCTATTACCATCTACAGTTTGAACATACATTCTTGATGGACTAAGCATAGTTCTACCATACTTTTGAGTACGGAGTATTGTATCTTGTGAATGTGTAAATCTTATCCTAAGTTTCAATGTTACATTTTTTGGCATCATTGGAAAATCAATTAGTACTTTCTCCACTTTCCTCTGGAACGGGTTCTTCAGCACGTTGTCCATCTGCCCAGTCTGGTTCTGCATATTGTTCATTTCCATAATATTCCCCGTTATCTAAAATAAATAATGCTCTAGCACATTCTTTCATAGTTTCATTTGCAAGTTCGATTTGTTTCATTTTTCTACAATCATAAGTCTGCAACTTATAATCATTAAGAATTTTTAACTTAATCTTGTACGTTCTCTTATTAGCATTATCATTAATCTTATTTCTTATTAGTGTCATCACTAAAACGATTAATGTAAATACAAGGAATAATAAAATACATACACCTAACCACATAAGTAAAATGAATGACCATTGTTTACTCACAGGTTGTTCCTTTACTAATTCAATTATGAATTTCATCATATGTTTATACCTCCTCTCTTTGGATATAATAAAGAGATGAAATTAATCATCTCTTTACTCATCTTTTTCTTCAATAACTTCCGTTGTTATTTCACCAATCTCATGTTCAGCAATCATATCAGGTTCTCTTTCAAAAATTACTGACGGCTTATCTCTAAAGGTACCAAATACTCTAATGTCATCATCTAGAAATCTTTCTACATAATTCATTACTTCATAATAGTCTTCTTTAGTTTCAAACTCAATTTCAAGTAAATCTTTTCCATCTTCTTTAATAATACGATTAATATCTTTAATAAAGTTTACTAAGAATGAATCAGGTTCACCCTCAGTATTAAAATATAAACCATCAATTTTACTGAATGGCGAAAGAATACCGCTAGTTCCTGGCAATTTAATATTTTACAATATTAAGTAGACTATATCTTCATCTTACATTCTTTTACCAAATATAAGATGCTTCCCTTTTCCATATATTTCTATATGTACTCTACTCACTTCTTCACATAAGTCTTTCTCTTATGTTATGCTTTCGATAGTCGTTGAACTCGTATCTATATATTACTAATAAACAAACATTTTGGTTATGAAATGCCATGCAGAACGATGTTGTAAAGTTTTTATTAATCCTTTAAACTCTTTATATCCATCATCAGCAGTCGATTTAAATCCTATTTTCTTCATTATTTTAGAAGGTGAATAACCTAATTCTAATAATGAACAAATATAAATTACTGTAGCATCTTGAAATTTTGATCTATGTGCTTCCTCTCCATATTTTTGAGGAAGTTCCAACGTATTTTTCACAGAATGATCTATATTTTCTTGTCTAGTACACCATTCTAAATTTTTATAATAATTATCATCATGCTTACAAATTGCTCTACCATCAATAATTTCAACATTTTTATGATTTATTTCTGGTTTATTTTCAGGATTTGGAATAAATTGTAATCCTACCAATCTATGTGAGAAAAACCTAAGTTTTTTACCATCTTTAGATTGAAGTGTGAATTTTACATAACCATCTTTATCTATGTCAGCTTTTAATATTTTCCCTTTATTATTTTTAATTCTACCATATGTACTTATTTCATACATAGGTTTAATTCTAGGATCACATGTTAAAGCCGTCCATTCTTCTTGTTCTCTTGTATCATATGTGTAAATCATTTGTTCCATTATGATACCTCTCTTTCTATATTATTTATATAAATAATATATAGATATTTTGCTGCGCCGATTATTACATCTTTACTCTTTTTACTATACCTTTGGAGTTACCCATTGCCACTAAGTATATTACTATCTTAGTTTAGTAAGTAAAGATTATGTAAGTTTCCCGCAATTAGAGAAGTTAACAATTACATGTCACCATGCAACGAGACCCATTTTGATCTGAATTTCCACAAGTTAATAAGTCGAATTGACCTAAAAAGCTTGGGTGGACGCCGCGGTATCTGGCTGCGATATTATTACTATTCTTTCTTCCAAGACTGTGTGGACCTTTTGATGTCCATTTGAACCTATTGAAGAAAGACATATCGTTAATACACTCATAGAATCTCAATACACCTGATACGTGCATTTTTTGAATAAGAATTGTTCCAGGGAATTTAAAGATATCAACTATATTTTCAAGTGTTACTTTATTTCCCATATTAATGATTCTATTGAGTCGTGTACTAAATTCTTGTGTTAGAAGTGATGCAATATATTCATTACATCTAAGTCTCTTATTTTCAAGAGACATATTATCTTTCATACGGAGTTGATTAAACTCCATCATAGCCCATCTAATGATAGCATAAACATCTTTTTTATGATAATCATCTACTTTAAGAATCTTTCTTGTAGTTTCATCAAGCATACGATTAAATGATGTTAATGTATCCATACCTTTTTCTAAAGTATTAGATGGTGTTAATTTTTTAATGAACTGGTCAGTATTATCAATTTGAGATAAATCAAATCTATTTGTTAAAATAGATAAAAGACCTGCTACTATTGCTTGTACATACTGCCATTTATCAAACATTTCTTTATTTACTTCTAAGTAACAAGTTTTTGATATTTGGAAATATAAGCAATTATCTTTTCTTTCATTAAGATTTGGTATTAAATGAATAATACTATTTACTTTCATATAAATAAGACCATATTCAATACCGAAATTCGATGCTACGAACAGCATAATATCAGTTTCCCTATGGAATACGAAAGTTCTAAATAATGGCATCATATAACTATTACCATCAACATCTTCATGTACTACAGGAACACGTTTAATTACTATAGGCATTAAAGATTTAATAACAGTAGATGCTAATGTTGTATATGTAGATTTCTCTAGAAGTTGATAGATAAGATAGTATGGTTTTCCATTTATATATAGATATCCTCTCTCATCTATTAATGGAATTAACATATCTTTATTGATAAGTTTCTCCCTGATTCTATCTTGTCCTGTTTTCGGATCTTTTTCTGTAATACTGATTTTTAGATGAACTGTAAGAAGTCCTACTCTATCATCGTTGATAAGTTTGTAATCATATTGATATTTCTTAGGTACATTTTTATTTCTTTTGAAAATATGTCTATTAATATCAATAGTACTTTCTCTGGTATTAAAATCATACCCTAAAAACTTAATATACTTAACAACTTCTAATGATTTCCATGAGTCAACAACATAGTCAACAATATTTCCATCTGCCGCTTTAGTCATTAAATCTACATTAAGTTTTTCTTCGTAATCAGATACATAATCTGATAAATACTCTAGCATATTTTTGAACCCCTTTCTCTGTTTATTCTATATAAATAATAAATAATTATAATTGAATTCTTCAAAAAATAAAAAGGAATTTCAATTATTTTTTATTTAAGATGGATTACTTGATATAATACAAGTAATCCATCTCGCTTACATATTATTCATACTTTGCTGTTGCATCTCCATCTTCTTTAAAGAATCCTTTTGAATATACACAAGGTTTATAAGAGATTTCAACTCCATCTTCTAATAATCTTGCATAAATATCATAGCATCCTGCCATATTGATAGTTGCTTCAAAAACGTCATCTTTTGCTCTAAGAAGTTTCATGTAATCAACAATTGAATCATGAATTGTACAGAAAAGAGGCATAACAATTTCAGGATTTGGACTCTGAATTGATAACTCTGATTGAAGTTTATCACATGCCATCTTTGTAATTTCTTTGATGTCTGAAATTGAAGTTGTAATATTTTCTTCATTCCATTGAGTACAACGTACAACAGATTTTGGTTCTGAATCATCAACCTCTGTTAATTTATTATTCTCAATATGTTTCATATAGAACATGAAGTTACCTAATTTTTCAAGATCTTCATTTTCTTCAACATCAAAACTTGTTGTAAATCCAACTTCAAGTCTGTTTGCAATAATAATACAATGACTGTCTTTAGTCTTTTGCAGATTCTTTAAATGCCTTGAAATACAATCAAAGATTACTGCATAACATGAGATAGGCACATATGGATATTTCAATTTAATTTTGAAATTTTTATAGATGATTGGAATTGCCATCTCACCAATTGTATTCACATCATCCAGATTTTCAATAACTACCTTTTCAAAATATTCTTGTGCTTTAGACATTGCCATTATTTACTACCTCCAGTTTTGTTATTTGACCAATCAGGTTTCTTCGTAGTAATACGATTTGAACCTTGGTGCTTTCCATTTCCACCATTTCCATTCTTAGGATATTTAGAACCATTATGGTTATTCTTTTTATATCCACCTTTATTTTTGGAAGAATTTTTGTATTTTTGATTTCTGTTCGGAGAACTCTTTCTTCTCTTTTCAAATTTCTTCTTCAAAGACTCTTCTTTTTGTTTCTTAAGAGTCTCTTCAAGTTCACGTGCAAACTTAACTTCATTAAGAAGAATTTCTTTAAGATACGTTAATGCGATATCTGGAGAATTAATAGTTGAATTTTCAAATAACAACTGTAAAGTTCTTCCATTAATGATAAACGTTGAAATTGATTTATGAGCTTCGAAAATATACATAGCAACCTTATACTCTCTAGGTTGTCCTTTTGCATCTGCTTTCTTGATTGTAAATACAATACCAAGCTTTCCACCTGATTCCTCTTTAGAATCATCGATTTTAAAATTGACTAAAAAGTCCTTCGTATCAGTTTTGAACTCATTTACTAATTCTTTCAATGAGTCTGAATATGTGGCTTTGTTCATAAGTTTCATATTCGGTATTTCCTTTCTATTTTAATTTTATCTTATTTTAGAATACTAATTTGTTTTAGGAGTTTTGCTACATCTATATTATAGATTGCTTCTATAACTCCTGCTTGTTTAAGTTTATCGGCTGCTGTTTGAATGTCAATATCACTAAGATGTTCATTCTCATTTGTCATGTATCTTGCCACAACCTCTTCAACAGGTTCAGCAGTTTCTGTACAGGAAATTTTTCCATCTGATGAAATAAATACTGGTAATAATCCACGCTTATTTTCATCTAGTAAAATCTCTACCACAAATAATCCACGTGCATTTTCACTTAATTCATCAAAAGATGTAATTCCAGTATCTTCAAGTTTGTCAAACATAATAAATTCTGATAAATCAGACTCACCGATAGTACTTTTGATAATATTATCGATTTTAGAAGATTTATATTTTTTATTCTTCTTTTTCTTCTTTTTACTCAAATCATTCATAAAGATATCATAGTTTTTCTTTCTTCTCTTTTTACTCACTTCATATCCATGATTTGATGAATCGGAAAAAGTCTTTTCAAAATAACTTTTCTTATATTTTTTACTCATAAACCAATATATCCTTTCCTTTTAATAAACTTTAAAGAATTGTGAAATGTAACTTTATAATTTATTCTTCATCATCTTCATTATCTTTTTCAAATGTTTTTGCAATAACATCTGCGATAAAACTTTGACAAACTCCTGTTACTTTCTCAACTCTGGTATTATACATGATTTTATTAACGCCTTCTTTTAAACCATGCTTTTCAATAGCTTTCTTAAGCCAATCTTTATAAGTCATACCATCATCTGTAAGTGCAACCATTGGATATTTGAAATGGTCTGATACTTTTACTACAACACATTCTAATGTTTTATGACCATCATCTGTTGTATATCTTGCTAAGTATAAACCATTTTTACCTTCCTTCAGAAAATCAGAATAAGACATATCTTTTTTAACACTCTGAAATACTTTTTCAGATTCATGTTTTTTATCTTTTTTCTTTTTTCCATCTTTCCCCTTCTTTTTCTTCTTTTTCTTTTTTGGTTCATCATCTTCAAAACCAAATGTGTTTCCTAACTCCCAGAAATCACTCATACTTTTGTCCTCCTTTAATATTTTTTTGGTATTTATTAAATTCCATACTCTTTATCAAGTACAGATTTTAATCTATCAATAACTACAATTTTAGTTCCATATTTATTTGCATTTTTAATTTTACTTGAGTTTGTATCTAAATTAGGAACTACTAAATATGTGGTATCTTTTGTAACAGAATTTACAACTTTACCACCCAAAGATATAATATACTTCTCAAGTTCAATATCTCTAACTTTAGTAAAGCATACTGTAAATTTAACATCTGATAGTGATTCATGATAAATATCAAGTTCTTTTCTTAAGAATTTAATAAGAGGTTTTACTTCTTTAATTCCAGAAATAATTTTCTTAGCCTTCTTTTCACCTATTCCTTTAATACTAACTAATGAATCAATATCTTTATCATCAATGATATCAAGTAATTCATCAAGTGTATATTTATTCAGAATAAGTTCAAAATTCTTTTCTGCTATACCAGAAATTCCTAAAGCACCTAATACTAAATAATCAGGAACTCTTCTTTTATCATTAATTTGTCTAATCCAATTATCAAATGATACTTTACCGAATCCATCAGTATTTACAATCTCATCTTCATGAAGTTCAAGTTTATATAAATCTGCAATATTTCTCAAAATACCCATATCATATAAAGCATCTACTATAGCATATGAAATATCCATAATTCGTAGTTTTACTAAATAATTTAAAATAAGACCTTTCTTTCTACAATCACATTCCATATTTGTACATAATAAAAATGGTCCTACTCTATCAAGTTTCTCTCCACAACTTGGACATTCTTCTTTAGGTCTTATTGGATTATTTCCACTTCGTTCATATTCACATTCAACATCAATTGTAGCATATGGAATTATATCATAAAGAATTTTTACTTTATCTCCTTTTGCAAGTCTAAGTTCTTCCATTCTTTCTATATTACTAAGAGATGCTGAACTTATTGTATTACCTTTCATTTTTATAGGTTTAAATTTTACAACTGGAGTAATTCTTCCTAATAATCCAACCTGAAATTCTATATCTGTTACTGTAGAATATGCACTTTCCTCAGTAAACTTATATGCAACTTCAAAGTTATTCTTATCATTATCTCTACCAAGAATTCTTCTAACATCCTTATCGATAATATAAATAACAGCACCATCACATCTAAGACCATCAGCATATCTGTGTTCTTGAGCAAAATTCTCAATATCGTCATAATTACCAAGTTTGGTTCTTATAAATGGATGATCAAATACTTCAGGACATAATTCTTCAATATCAGAATTTTCCTCAATATATCTTAATTGCATTATAACAAGATATTTATTTCTTTCATCAGGAACATCTGAATTTATAATACCACTTGCTATTGAACGTGATTGTTTATAGTCTTTAGAATAGTGCTGATTATATTCTTCTACAGTTGATTCTTCAACCATGATTTCGGTTTTAAGACCATATGCTATTTCTTTAGTTGGTCCTCCATCCAATGTTCTAAGATTTCTTTTAAGACCATTAAAATGATGAGAAATATCTTCTGCTGTATTAAATTTAGTATATCCTCTTGTAAGAGCCCTATTTAAACTTCCATCTTTATTAAACTCAAATATAGCAGATACACCATCCCATTTAGGAAATACATAAATATCCAATGAACGTAAATCAATATGTTTTCCTGTTTTCTTATAATAAAGATTTTCAGTCTTATCAATCCATGAATCTAAAGACTTTCTAGATTTATTTTCTTTTTTATTTGGTTGATTTAAGTAATGAATTTTACTTAAAGTACCTCTAAGTTGTGGATATGAATGATAAGCAGTTTCTTTATTTTTAGATATACTTGGTAAAGTTATAAATTCTTCTTTACCATTTAAAACTATAAGTTCATACAACTTATCATAATCTGGATCTGATATATGAGTTTGAAAATCTGAGTATGTGTAAATATAAAATGCTATTTCTACAATACCTGTCAAACTTTCAAGATCAGTTTTATCAAGATTAACATCACCAGAATCAAATCTATTTAACATCTGATGAATAAATAATTGAATATTTATTTGTGATAAGAAATTCGATGCTTCTTCATAAGTAACAAGTTGATTTGTTAAAGCATCTTTCATATCAGTAATTTCTATTAATCGTTTCATATTTTAAATCTCCTTTTTCATTATAAATAAATAATATATCAATTACATAAAATATCACTAACCTTTATAAAGGTTAGTGATATCTCTAATTAACAATCTTCTTTTAGTTGGTCAGCGCATAATAAAACTGCAGAATCGTTATTTTTACCATCATCTAGTAAATCCTTGATTTCTTTAAACCAATCACTTACTATCTTTTTAAACATTTTTTCTGTAATGATAAACTGTAACCATCTTGGAAGTAATGGGTATGCTATATCAACAACCCACTTAAGTCTCTCTGGTCCAGAACCAGATTCAACAATGGCATGTTCTGCATCCAAGAATAATTCATAGCAATCTTTTCTAACATCATTTAAAGTTTTTCCTCTAAGATAAATGATTAAGAAAGTTGCTATTAATACAACGCCTACAATAACTACTACCCAAACTGGAATTTTTGTTCCAGTGATAGTTTGTAATAATGCATTTTTCATAATACATATTACCTCCTTCATTAATTTTATAATAATGTCCAGACAGTAAATTGGTAGATAAGTAATTTAATACTTATCTACCAGCGTGTCAAAAAAATAATGAAGGTTCTAAAAATACACAGGATATATCACTGCTAAATAATTGTTTTTCGATTATTATAATTTATAATATGAAAACCGGTATGGAAATTAATCCATACCGGTTGTATTTATTTTATTTAGTCTTATAATTTATTATTGATTACGGTGCTACTGGAGCAAATGAAGAATCAATAAATTCAGCATTACTGAATGATACAAGACCTTGGATACCTTGAACAGCTGCATCTGTGTAACGAGATACACCGAGTAAGTTCGTGTATGAACCACCTGGGTTGTCAGCAGCACGGTAAGCGCTGTCTTTAGCTGTAAGGATATGTGTATTGTATTTGAAGTGCTTGAATGTCATTTGAGCTGGATTCAAAGCGATTGGTACAATACGAAGACCTTTATGAAGATCTTTCTTTTCATCAAATTTAAGTGCAGAAACAACCTGAACTTTTACGTTACCTGTTGTCATAACACCATATGAATAGTTGTGTTTGATTCCACCAGTTGTGCTACCTTGGTTAAGTACCCAGTTTACATTCTTTCCAAGTAATGAAACATATTTAGGGTTACCATAAATAACAAATGTCAAATCTTCCATCTTAGCAGTATTTGTTAAATCGATGATGAATCTATCAATTTCCCATTTAAGCTGCTTTTCGATGAATTCACTTGGCAATGCTACGGTGCAAATTGTTGAATCACAATTGAAATCTTTGTATTTAACAAAGCTATTCCATTGTAATGGATCCAATTCAAGACCTGAGAAGTGTTCGAACTGTTCATCCAAGAAATCGATAACTTTAGAGTCTTCCATCTGTGTCAGATATTCAGACAAGTTGTCATATGTTTTCTTGTAAAGATCCATGTTAAGAAGAGCCTTATGGTCTTCAAGTTGTTCGATTGAGTAAGGGATGTTCACTCTGTGTCCATCTTCAATCTTCCATTCTTTCTCTTCACGTGTGTAATCGAAAGAAACGGTTCTTTCATTCTTTTCGTTGCTTAAGTATCCACCAAATACAACTGATTTGATAGCACCTGAAGCTGATGCTAATGTAACTGTGTTGTTTACGAAATCAACCATACCTGTAAGTAAGTCAACAACTTCAACTTCTTTACCTTCAGCATCTTTAACAGTTGTATTGATATTTCCACCCATCCATTGTCCTGTATGAAGGTTTACAAACATGCTTAATGGAATTTCAATACCATCTGCTGTAGTAGCTTTAACAACTTCTAACTTGTAAGATAATTTTTCTCTTTCAGCAACAACTGCATCTGTCAATTCACCGATAATATCGAAATTGAATACTGGCAATTCAACTGCTGTATCTTTAATTGGTAATCCTTTACCAGCTTCATAAATGTCTTTGTATTCATCATTGTAGAAGCATTGTGGATATCTCCAACGATTCTTTGTTTGATTATCAACTAACCAAACTTGTTCCATTTGTTTCTTGATAACTGGAGACTTTGTAACTTCTGTTTGAAGAATGTCTTTTGTTGCCAATGACAAATGTTGTTTAACGAGTACAGGATAATCAATAGCTTTAATAGGCATTAATTGTCCAACAGTTGTAGACTCACGAACGAAGTCTGTTGTACAGTTATCCCAAAGTTGAGATACTTGGTTGTACATATTTGAGTATGAACCCCATTTGTCAACATCCATTCTCTGACTAGCTTCATCTTGGATTGAAGATAATGCTGACTCTTTGAATGCTGCCATAATTTCAGGGTTTTTGATCATTTGATGAATATCTAAGAAATAATTTAAATTCTTAGAGCTAAGTTCTTCAACTGCACTTTCGAATGCAGCGTCAAATCCGTTTTCATTATTCGCAAGACCGAAACTTCCAATAGTTTCTGATCCAGCAGATTCAAGAAATGCTAAATTGTTTGACATTTTCTTGTCTCCTCCTTTAAATTATTAATTTTACAATTTTTTTAATTGTAATTATTTTACAATGTTAAAACTTAACTGTATTAATTTAAACTTTAATACTAGGCAATTAGTATTAAAAATAATACAATTTAAATTATTGTTATTTATCAGCATTTTTATTTTTATTTGAACTTATTAATTCAAAAATTAATAAGCAACTTGCTTTTATCTTTTCAAAAAAGAATGAGTTTTGTAAATAACTATCAGTTTGATATTTTAGTAGCATATAGTCACGTGTCAAATCTTCTAATGATTTGAATTTTTCTAATGAAACTTTAGCCACATATTCAAATCGTTCATCATCACTAACTCCATTTTCAAGTTTATCAATAAAATACTGAATTGTTTTATATAGTTGCATGAATCGTTTATATAATTCATGTTTTCTAATATCATCTTTTGTAAATTGCTGTTCTGGTACAGCATTAGGATCTTGAGCATCCACAGGTGTTTGAGTTGGATCAGAACCATCTTCTGGTACAGAATCAAGTTCAACATCACCACCTAAATCACCTTCTGCTTCAGGATCTGAACCTTCATCAGTTGTAGTGTCAATTACTTCATTACCTTCTGGAACAGCTTCTTCGGTTGGAGTTTCTCCTTCAACTGGTTCTGTTGCTTCTTCACCAGTTGTTTCAGATTGATCTTGTGGTTCTTCGGCAGGAACCACTTCTTCAATTGGTTCTTGTTCACCATCTATTAAATCTTCACCTAATGCAGGTTCATTTTCAATATCATCATTTACAATATCATCTGGGATATCTTCTTCTGATATATCATCAGAACCAATATTTTGTAATTCTTCATCAAGTGCTGATAAATCATCTAAACCAATATCATCATAATCTGAAAAATCATCAGATTCATCATCAATATCAATTTGTTCATTATCTGAAAGTAATTCATCATAATAATCCTTTTTAATAGGACTTACTGAAATTACTCTTGGTTTTCTTTTTCTTTTAGGAGCCTCTGTAAAAAGTCCTAGGGATTCGAACAGAGGTATATCTCGAGTATGTTTTATAACCACTTTAAATACCTCCTAAATATATTTAGAATTTGTAACAACACGTTCTTTTTGTCTAACTAATGCTTCACGAATTCTAATAAGTTGATATCTTTGTTTCTGATCGCCTGCAGCCATAGCATCTTCAATTTTAGCTTCACAAACTTTAATCTCTGCATCAAGTTCATAAGCAAATTCATTACGAATTCTTTTATTTTTTTCTTTTGAAAGTCTGTTAGCAAACCATACTACAGGAACTAATGCTAATTTAATATGACCTGCTAAACCATAAGTTATTAAAATTCTAATATTTTTAAATACTTTCTTTCTATAACCTGGTTTAAGCATATATTCCTTTCTTCTATTGTCATCCATCTTATCAAAATCAGAAATCGTTCTTTGAATTCCTTCTAGTAAACCTTGAGGTATTTTAAGTATTGCTTTACCTGCATTTTTAATAGCAGTTCCAACCTTTCTAAGTTTAGAAGATTTCTCTCTACTATTTTTATGAGCATCTAATGCTTTATTTTGAATTTTTGTAAGAGCATCACTTTTTGGTTTTTCTGGTTTTGATTTGCTAGAATTTGGATTAGCAGAATCAGGTAAGTCTTTACTACCTAGCTTAGTTGACTCAGGAAGTTCACTATCTTCCTCCTCATCAAGTTCTTCAATGTCTTCATCATCAACATCTTCAATTTCATCATCCTTAGTAGAAGAAACTTTCTTGAAAGTTTCAAATTTCTTTTTCTTCTTAGGAGGATCTATTTCACGATGCATGAAATTATTACGTTGAATTACTTCGTTTGCAGTCCCATCTCCTGCTTCCTTAAAAAAAGAATAACCACTAGCCTCAACTTCTGATGTAGCTTCATTCATTAATTTGAATGCATCTCCTACAGTGATTTCACCTTCATATCCCATTGATTCTTTTATTAATGTGAATAATTCAGTTTCAGGAATAATATCAGTTTCTTCCATAAGAATATAATAGTTTTGAACAGTGGAACGGACTGATTCATAAACTTCACGTTTTAGTGAAGTCATTCCACTTTTTGTTAAAGCTCTTTCTTCCTTATATAATTCATCATAAACAGATTCAGTCATAATAGCATTAACTGCAGACTTTGTATCAGTATATAATGGATTAATAGTATCCTCGACTGCTTCTGAAAAAGCAGAGATAACTTCACCAGCTATATCAGCTTTCATAAAACCATTCATAATAGTTTTAAGATTCATATTTGTAAACTGATTTACTGATTCCATGAATCTATCTGATTTTGCTAATGTTTGAAACATTTCACTTACAACAAGATTATTTGTTTTTGATTCAAATCCATCAGAGCTTTCTAATAATGAAGAAACTGCTTCACATAATTCAGATTCAATACAAAGTTCTTTAGCATATGGAGTTGTTGCTAAAATAGTATTGATAGTTGGTGTAGTTTTAATAGTATCAGCAAAATTAGTTTTCGAGCATGGTGGATTAATACCATCGAAAAATTTAACTGTGTCTACATCATTATTTGCAATACGTTTCTTGCAAAGTTCTGAATAAATAATATCATATAAGTCATCTTTATTATCACCGACAAATTTATTCATTTCAACTGCTGCTTCTGGGTATCTACACTTGATCAGACCATCAAGTTTATCCAATGCCTCAGAATACTGGTTGGCTAATTCAGGTGTCATTCTTGAACCATTTTCATCAAAGTATTCTTTAATAGCTTCATATACAGAAACTAATTGCTGATGATGTACAGGGAATGACGTCATAGTCCACATAACAAAAGGAAGTCCGAATTGTGGTTCCGGAATAATATATCTCACACCTTTTATTATAAATGAAAGTGGAAATCCTACATAGCCCTTTCGAAAGTCTTGTGCCAATTCATCGGAATAATTAGCTTTTAAGATTCCATACCCATGGTTAAGTTTTTTAATATCTGTACCATAAAGTATTTTCTCTGTATCTAAAATCGGCATAAAAATACCTTCCTTTCATTTATTTTTCGTTACATATTTGTTGATTTTAACAATTTCTAATGAGGTTGAATTATCCCATATATTAAAAACATTGAAATAACGTAATTTATAAAAAATTAAAATGAAAGGATAGGTATATTAAAATTATGAGTGCTGTAACAACAAGTGCTGATGTTGCTGTTCTTTTATCGCAAAAAACTGCAACAGGTGGAACTATATATTTATATCCTATTGTACGAGATACTGAGATTTTGCTTAGTGATGAAAGTTTAGGCGTAGATAACTTAGAAGAGTTACTCAAAAAAGGTATTAAACCTAATTTCGCAACAATTCAAGCAATGTTCATTAATAGCGATGATATCGTATTCTCATATAATGAAGAAAATGGTACCGTGCAAGCAACGCATAAAAATATAATTTCTGCTGGAACTGTTAAAGGTACAGAAGGTACCGTTTCATATAATAGCGAAATTGAAATTCCTACGTTCAATGTTGATAAGCATGGACATATTACATCTACAGGTACATCAAAGATTACATTACCTGCAGAATATGTACTTCCTAAAGCAACAAAAACTTCATTAGGTGGAGTTATTGCAGGAACATACATCAATATCGATAATGCTACTGGAACTATTTCAGTACAAGAAGCATCTACAACACAAAAAGGTGTTGTAAGTTTGAGTCATGCAACAGACTCTACTTCTACAACAGAAGCTGCTACACCTAAAGCTGTTAAAGATGCTTTAGATTTAGCGTTAGAGGCAATTGATGATGCTGTTACTGAATTAGAAACGAATGGTGTTAAACCTGATTTCGCAAGTCTTTCAACATATTTTTTGAGTTCTGATGATATTAACGTTAATATTGATGGTAATAAAATTTCTATGACTCATAAAAATAATGTAACTGAAGGGTCTACAAAAGCTAATGAAAACAAAACATTGACTTTTGGAGCAGACTTTTATATTCCAGAAGTAACATATGATTCTCATGGACATATTACAGAAGTTACATTTAAGACATTGAAATTACCTGCAAATCCGGATACTAATACGGAATATGAATTAGAGGTTACGGATGGAACTGAACAAACTACAACAGGTAATTCATATAACACAGTAGCAAAAACATCAACTATCAAACTTACAGATAGTAATGGAACCCCTGTCTCAGGAAATATCACTACAAAATATCTTGTTTATAAAGATTTTACAGGTGCTTATGCAGGACTTGTTCCTGTTGCTGGTTCAGCAAATGCTGGAAAATATCTCCGTGGTGACGGTGTATGGGAAACTCCAGCTAATGACAATACCACATACACTGCTGATGCTGGTATTAAATTAGACGGTACAGTATTTAAGCATATAAATTCTATTACAGGTGGTTCATTTAACCCTGGTAATACATCAGTATTAGACTTTGGTGATGTTATTAAAGTACCTATGTTTACATATGATAATCAAGGTCATTTAACATCAACAACTACAGTTGAATTTACATTACCAAATAATCCTAATATTACTTACTCTTTATCAAAAGAAGGTAATAATATTATTCTTACGGATTCACTTGGTAATAAAACAAGTGTTGTAGATTCTGATACAAATACTACTTATACATTAGCTAGTTTTGGAATCACTGTAACTGCTGATGAAATTAATATGTTAGCAGGTGTAACAAAAAATGTCCAAGAGCAGTTAGATGAAAAAGCTCCATCTGGACATACACACAATTATGCTGGTTCATCTACAGCAGGTGGAGCAGCAACAAATGCAATCAGTGATGGGAAAAATCAGAATATTGCATCTACCTATGTTAAAAGTATAACAGTTAGTGGTACAACGTTAACTATCACATATGGTGATGGAACTACAAAGACCATTAATACTCAAGATACAAATACAACTTACAATCCTATGGTTGGAGCATCTTCTAGTGCTAATGGTTCACAAGGATTAGTTCCTGCACCAACATCTGGGCAACAAGGATATTTCCTTAGAGGTGATGGAACATGGGCTGTGCCTACAGATACAAACATCACATATACATTAACTAAGTCTGGTAATAATATTATTCTTACAGGATCAGATGGTAAAACAACAAGTGTTATAGACGATAATACAACTTATACACTTGAAAGTTTTGGAATTAATGTGTCTGCAGAGAAGATTAATTTCTTAACAGATGTTACATCAAATATCCAAGCTCAATTAAATGCTAAAGCTGCAAGCAGTCATACACATGGAAATACTGATATTACATCAATCGATGCAAGTAAAGTTAATACTGGAGTATTACCTATTTCAGTAATTCCTAAAGCTGCACTTGAGAGATTAGTTCCTGTAAGTAATGATACAGCTAGATTTGCTTTAACCACTGATGATGTTCAATTAGGTGATACTGTAAAAGTTGAATCGTCTGGAGCATTATATTTGGTTAAAGATACGAATAATCTTGGAAATGAAAATGGTTATGAACCATATTCAACTGGATTAGCAGCTGCAGTTCCTTGGAGTGGTGTAACAGGTAAACCTACTACATTATCTGGATATGGAATTACTGATGCTGCCGAAAAAAATCATACACACAATTATGCTGGTTCATCAACACCAGGTGGAGCAGCAACAAGTGCAATTAGTGATGATAAGAATCAAAATATTGCATCAACTTATGTAAAGAGTATTACTGCAAATGGAACTACTATTACTATTACATATGGTAATGGAACCACAAAATCTATTAATACTCAAGATACAAATACGACATATGCTGTTATGTCTGGTGCATCTGCAAATTCTGCAGGTTCACAAGGATTAGTTCCTGCTCCAATAGCTGGACAACAAGGATACTTCCTTAGAGGTGATGGAACATGGGGAACACCATCAGACACAAACACAAAATATAAATTAACAAAATCTAATGGTAAAATTAAATTAGAATCATTGGATGGAGTAGATTCGTATGAAGTTGAAGATTCTAATACAACTTACACACTTGAAAGTTTTGGAATTACTGTAAATGCTGATAAAATTAATTATCTTAGTGGTGTTACATCAGATATTCAAAAACAATTGGATGGTAAATCTTCATCTGGTCATACACACAATTATGCTGGTTCATCAACACCAGGTGGAGCAGCAACAAGTGCAATTAGTGATGATAAGAATCAAACTATTGCATCAACTTATGTAAAGAGTATTACTGCAAATGGAACTACTATTACTATTACATATGGTGATGATAGTACAAAGACAATTAATACTCAAGATACAAATACGACATATGCTGTTATGTCTGGTGCATCTGCAAATTCTGCAGGTTCACAAGGATTAGTTCCTGCTCCTGCTAAAAATCAACAAGGATTATTCCTTAGAGGTGATGGAACATGGGGAACACCATCAGACACAAATACAAAATACACATTAACAAAATCTAATGGTAAGATTATATTATCTTCAACAGATGGAGTAGATTCTTATGAAGTTGAAGATTCCAATACAACTTACACACTTGAAAGTTTTGGTGTAAATGTAACAGCTTCTGAAATTAATTATCTTGAAGGTATTACATCTTCAGTACAATCACAATTGAATAGTAAGGCTCCAAGTAATCATACACATAAGTATGTATCTGGAATTAGTGTATCTGGAACAACTGTTACAATCACATATGGTGATGGATCAAGTGATACAGTTACCACACAAGATACAAACACAACTTATACACTTGAAAGTTTTGGAATCGATGTAGATTCTTCTAAGATTAATTTCTTAACAGATGTTACATCAAATATCCAAGCACAATTAAATGCTAAAGCTTCTAGTACACATACACATAAGTATGTATCTGGAATTAGTGTATCTGGAACAACTGTTACAATCACATATGGTGATGGATCAAGTGATACAGTTACCACACAAGATACAAACACAACTTATACACTTGAAAGTTTTGGAATTAATGTGTCTGCAGAGAAGATTAATTTCTTAACAGATGTTACATCAAATATCCAAGCACAATTAAATGCTAAAGCTGCAAGTAGCCATACACATACACAATCAGAAATTGCTAAATTAGGTTTTGATATTGCATCGGTTGTTAGCTCAACACAACCATCAAATCCTGCTAATGGTTATGTGATGTGGTACAATGTATTATCTACCGAAGCATAATTACAAAGTAATATTTTAAAAAACAACTTTGTAATTTATGATAAGGAGGTTTCATAATAATGAGTAATGAAAACCAAAAAAATATGACAAACGAAACACCTGAAAAAAATAATATTGCTGTAGAGCCTGTATCTGAAACATATGTTATGTATCCAGAAGCAGTTATTGTGAATATAATTTCACAACTTAACACAGTAAACGTTTCAGGTCTTGATAACATTAGTAAAATCAGTAATGTATATCAAGCATTATCTACACAAGGTAAAAAAATTCCTGTAAATGTGGGATAACAAAAAATAAAAAGAGAATAGCGAATTTCGCTATTCTCTTTTTATTATTCCCACGAAGGAACAAAATCAGAAATATTTCTTCTTTTTGCTTTTGGTAATTTCATTTTTACAAAAATATTAGTATCATCAAATACTGCATCTGGATCTGTAATAAATATCTTATAGTTAATATTTACATCAGTTTTTAATGAATTAAAAATTATCTTAGGTAAAGCACTAACAAACCTGTCTCGTAAATATGCATCAATAATCATAGGATAATCTGAAAATTTATCAGATATATATTCACCTATTAATAATTCAATATTTTGATTATTAATGCGTTTTTCTAACATATTAGCTATAGCAGATGAAATTTTAAACATATTTCGTGTCACTGAATTAAATTTATAATTAAATTCACTAAGTGACATGTTACGACTTTTCTTGTCATTAACTAATTCTTTTATCATGTAAAAGTTTTCTTTTAATGAGTTAGATTCGAATTTAATTTTGTTATTATATACATCATTTACAACTTCTTCAATTTCTTTATGATATATATTTGATATATACGTTAATAATTCAGACATCAATGAATGGATTTTAGAAACGTATTTCATGTCATTAAAAGTAAATTGATTACTACTACAACTAAACATTAAATTTCTTCCATGATCTTGAAATTTGTGTATTACCATTGGATCAAAAATTCCACAACTTAAATAGGTAGTTCGTGATCTTCCTGATAATACATCAAATCGTTGCTCTAATCTTATTAGAAATTTAGGATTTACACTTTTAGATAATTCTTCAATTATATTATCTATATAATTGATAACATTTTTATTTGTCAGGCTAGATGCTTTTCCATATTCTATACTTGAATCTGTATCATCTATTGAATATCGCGTTGGGATTGAATACATAGCTGATCCGTCACGTCTTTCTTTAAGTCTCTCAAGTATCCCAGCATTTAATTCACCAACACTAATATCATCTATGTCTATTGTATTTTTTTCAAAATCATTTAAACCATCAAATACATTTCCTGCATGAGAGTAAAACGGTAAAAATGTTCTTTTAGGTTGACCAGACCCGACGACAAAATTATCATGTCTAAAATGAAATCTATCAGACACATGTTCTAATACATCACATAATGGTTCAGGTTCTGGTTCACCCCATTGTTCACAGTATCTTCCTATAGCATCATCTAGATTAGTTAAACCCACTTTCACTATCTGTCACCTCCTATTAAATTATATAGAGTAAGACATGTGTCTTACTCTATATTTTTATTTTATAATCATTGATAAAATTACATCTCCCTTAGGAGTTTTAAGCATTTTATCTGCTTTTGCTGCTCTTGTCTTAACAGGAATATCTGCTACTTTAAGAGTTTCCTGTTCAGATTTCTTCTTAAAGAATGTAAGTTTCTCATTTCCAATAACAGATTTAACAGAAACTAAATATTCATTAGAATCTAAATTAACAAGACATAATGGTTCATCTTTCTTCTTCATTGGAGGGAAATAAACCAAGTCTGTTCTTTTAACTTTACCACTTGATGTTACATATACAAGGTATTTATCTTTAGGGTTTATAATATTAGCACCTAAAATACTTTCATTACCCTTAAGATTTACAATCTTAGTTCCTTTACTTCCAGGAGATTGTAATGGTATTTCACCAATAGGTAATCTCATTCCATCACCATAGTCAGTGAATATTATAATATCATGACTATCGCTATCAGTACAAATAACAACTTCAAGTTCATCATTATCATTTAAGATAATTGCTTTTGAATTTGTTATAGCATCTTTAGACTTAATAAGTGATATACTTGATACTCTTTTTGCAATACCTTTCTTGGTAATCATTGTATAGAAGAATTCTGGTAACTGTGCAATATTACGTGGAATAACACTAACTGATACAATTCTATCAGATTTAGCAAATCCATTAATAAACTTACCAATTTCAAGACCATTATTCTTCTCTTTAAGAAGTGGTAATGCGGAAACGTGAATAAGATGTTTTCTACCTTTATTATCAAATAAAAGTAAACTATCGCTATCCATTGCCGGAAGAACCATCATCATACTCTTATTATCTTTTGAAACTGAACCAATTGCAGAATCTGATTTAAGAATCTTTTTAATAAATCCATCTTCAGTAATTCCGATAATACAACTATTATCAATTGATGCTGCAGTTTCATCATTAATAATTCTAGAGAGTCTGTCTCTTCCATATTTTTTAATTCCTTCTTCCATTTCAGAAATAATAACTTCATCTACTTTTGAATCTGATTCAATAATTTTTGAAATTTCTTTAATCTCTTTCTCTAATTCTTCAGAATCTTTAATAAAATTCTTTCTTGAATCTTCATTAAATGATGATGTAGGCATTCCTGAAATAATTCGTGCTTGTAAACTAGTGATATTGAATTTCTTCATAAGGTTCTCACGATATTCATCGACATTTCTTGATTTTTTTGCAATATCAATAACCAAATCACTATTTTTATCTTTACATAAGAAAATCTTAATATCATTGATATGTTGATTTTCAAGTAAGTTTGCTAGTTTATTATTAAGACTAGCTCTAACGATATCACGACGATAATCAATCCATTCTAATAAGAACTTTCTAACAGAATAGTCATATGAAACAAACTCATCAATGAGTGTAATCATACAAGCATTATGTTTTTTAAGTCCTGTTTTATTCTTGTAAAGTTTCTCAAGAACTTTATCAGGATTTACTGGATTATCACCAACTTTATCTTTCAAAACGATTTCTAATAATAATCCAATTTTATCAGTCGTATAGTCGTTAATCTCTTGAATTTCATCAAAACTACCAGTCATTCTTAATGTATTAATTTGACTGATAATTTGTGTTGTACTTGTTTGCATAGGTATTGATGTAAATGTGATTGTATTTTGTACATAATCAATATGAGGTGTAGCTCTCATTTTAATCTTTACATCATGCTCTGCTTTTTCAAAAATCTCTTTTGCTTCTTTCTTTGTCATGATAATATCTGCACCACTAGGTAAATCAGGATATAATACCATTTTAGCAATTGGATCTTTGATTAATTTAATAATAGCTTCACATACTTCTGTGAAGTTAAATGGTGGTACGTTACTAGAAAATGCATATCCTATACTCGAAAATCCACCATTAATAATTGCTACTGGATATTTAGATGGTAATACAACTGGTTCATAACTTTCTCCAGTATATGCAAGTCTCATATCAACACTCGAATTTTTGAAATCACTAAAATAGCAATCATATGCAAAATCACTAATAGAGATATCAAGATAACGAGGTGCTGCAGGAGCATCTCCTTTAATAGAACCATTGTTTCCATCTGTTACAATAAGAGGTACATTATTCACCCATTGTTGTGACATACCAATACCAACATCTGATATACTCGCATCACCATGAGGATGAAATTCTACAGTATTTGCACCTGCTCTTGCAAGTTTTAATTCTTTACCATGATATCGTTTATCAATATATAAAGAATATAAAAATCTTCTCTCTACAGGTTTTAAACCATCTACAAATGATGGGAAATATCTATAGAGATTTTTATTTGCTCCGTAAATCTTTTGCCACTCTTCTGATTGTATGGCGATATTTACAGGAATAATCTGTTCAGTAAATGAACTCGGATCAACTTTCTTTTCTGAAAGTAAATCTTTTGAAGATTTAATTTTTGTCATCTTCTTTTTCCTCCATAACTAGTTATCTAAATCATCTGCATTAATTCTGAATTCTTGCATCATTTTCTTTCTTGCAATTTTATCTTTCTTACTTGTACCATGAAGTTTATCAAATACTTTAAGGTCTTTCTTAAGATCATCAATTGTAAGTTGAAGTAGTACTCTTCCGTTAGGATCAAGTGTTGTTTCATATAAGTCTTTTGGACTCATTTCACCAAGTCCTTTATAACGACTCTGAATAACAGGTATATACTTCTGATATTTTGTACTGAACTGTGCTAATGACATTTGTTGATATTCACCATCTTTTTCTTTTACAAGTAATGAATAACCATATTTTCTATAAATATCCATAAGTTCAGCAACTTTGTTCATGAAACGATGTCCTAAACTAAAACTTGTAAAGTGACCATCAGCAATACCTTTAAGTACATTTGTATCTTCGTAATACTTAATCTCAGGAAATTTTTCCTGAATAACAGACATAAAATCAGATAACTTTGTCTGGTCTTTTAATAAATTAGCAACATCAAAATCACCGTCGATTGCAGGATATTTATAAACTAAATATGATACAACTCGTTCAATCAACATTGCATTTGTTTTGTAGTGTTTAGCAATAGATGTTAATAAAGTTAAATAATTTACTGTATCCAATAAGAATTCTCTAAATATATCATTAGAAATTTTCTTATCACCTAATGCTAAAATTGCTATATCGTAGTTCTTAATAACTTTATCTCTATAAAGAGCTACATATTCTTCTTTGTTATGAACAAAGATAGATTTTTTACCATCATTAATTTTATATAATGGTGGTAGAGCTTTGTAAAGTTTTCCTGCTAATACAAGCTCAGGTAATGCTGAAATAAAGAATGATGCCATAGATGAAGATATTCCATGTCCATCAATATCAGCATCTGTAAGAAGAATAATTTTATCAAAATATAATTTATTGATATCAAAATTCTTACCGATACCACATCTAATGATATTAACAAAAGTTCTCCATTCTTTATTTCCATTATTTGGATCCATAAGTTGAACTAATGTCTTCTTATATGGATTTGCCGTCATACCCCTAACTGCAAAGAATGCTTGGAAGAATGGGTTTCGATATTTGGATCCTGAACCTTTAGCTGAATCACCTTCAACTATATAGATTTCTCTATAATCATTCTTTCCAGTATTTAAACATCTATCGTAATTTGGAATTTGTTGCTCCTTCATAGGTGTCATGGTTTCTTTTGTTGTAGCAATTCTTGCTTTAGTTGCTTCAACACGTGCTTTAGCATTTGTCTTTACAATTTTAATTACAGCTCTTAATTTCTCTGGATTCTTTTCAAAGTAATTTGTAATTTCTTCCACGAATCCATTATAAAGAATAGGTCTTAAGATTTCTGCTTTAATTTTTTCTTTAACGTTTCCTTCAAACTGAACGTTAGCATTTGTTGTTAAGTGTACTACCATTTTAAGCCCAGTTCTAATATCATTCCATAAAACATCAATCTTAGATTTTTCATTTTCTGTCATAGAATCCTTAACAGCCTTTTGTACATATGTACAGAAAGCTTTTTCTGCAGAATCCATATGAACACCACCAGAAATTGTATTTGTAAAGTTACAATATGAATCATATTCTGGATCAATAGAATCATCATATGCAAACATAATACCATATGTTGCAGTACGTTTCTTAATTACAGTTTCTTTATCTGATGATCTATCAGTATTAATAACTTCTTCTTCAAAATCATCAGTTCTTTCGAATGAAATTGGTTTCAAAATAATATTAGAACTACATATATCAAGAAGTAATCCAACTGGATCTCTTTTCTCAAATACAACTTTCTTTATTAATTTGAAACCTTCCATTACTATAAACTCTAATCTCATATTATTTGTAAAGAAATATGAGATTTTTCCTAACCAATCTTCAATTGTATCGCATGGAAGATGTGTATTAGGACCTAAATATTTTCTACTTGGAATCATTTTTGTAATCATTCCATGTTGTTTATCTTTCTTTCCAATTGTAATAGTTTCATCTAAAACCTTCTTACCATTTCTAAATGAAATGGTATGTGCTGTCTTTTCATGTTCTCTATAAGATGTCATAGTGAATTCATCTGAAAGAGCATTACAACAAGTAATACCAATACCAAACTCACCAGCTGATAACTCACCATCATCTCTCATAAATTTAGAACCTGCTTGAATTTTTGTACAGCATATATCTAATGGATAGTCTACTTCACTGATACCACGTCCATCATCTTCTACAGTTATTGAATCTTCTAACTTATCAATAACTACTTTGATGTAACTACCCTCAGATTTAGGATTTTTACACTCATCTGTACTATTTTGAATGATTTCTTTTGTCAAATGAAAAGCACCCTCAGGACCATAAGATTTGAGGTATAAATTTGTTTTCATCTGAATTTTTTCGATATCATCTTCAATGTACATCATTTTAGAATCTTGTGCCATTTCCTTATATCTCCCTTTCTTTTATTTTTACTCATAATAATAATAAATCATTGTAATAAAAAATTACAAAAAATGAGTGTTAATTACGTGTTATAAGACATTTAACATCTTATTCGAGGGGATACTCGAATAACATTATTTATTTTTCATAATTTTCACATTGTTATAATATGATAAAGGAGATGAAACATATGGAATATAAATATTATAATATTGATATTGGGTGTATGGGATTTATTGACGGTGAATATATGTTATTTGCATCAGAATCTGATTATAAAGAATATTATAATGAATGGAATTGATATAAAAAAGAAAAGGTGGCGTCATCACCTTTTCTTTTTTGATACAAACGTATCGAAATACTAATGATTGATTTTCAGTCCAAACATTTTGTAACTGAAAAGATAAAAGAAAATATCACTTAACGTAGTATCAACTCTAAATTTGAAAACAGAAAGGAGTTGACTAAGTGATATTGGTATTTTTGAATCGAATATAAATTACAAAATACAGGTACAAACGTTAAAAACCCTTGAGGAAATAATTCATATTTGATTCAATAAAATAATATATCATTAAAAAATAAAACAAAAAATAAGATAAAGCTATTTAGCTTTATCTTATTTTAATTTTAGAACTTATTAAAGAAAATTTAACTGTATTTTCATACAGTTACGATAAGTTCTTTTGGTTTCTTGTGTATCATTTCGAAACGTGTATAAAATAATCTAATGACAAAAGGAATGTGATAATTTCATGACAACGTTTATCGAACTAGATACTAGAATGTTTTATTTTTATTTGTTTTATTCCCATATAGACAGCCTTCAGGAACAAATAGGCTAATATAACCAGAACCTATGTTGAAGGATTTTGAAAACATCATAACATCATAAAATTTAAATAATCACATCTAAGGTGCTATAAACATCCCTATTTATAGCGTATTAACATGTTACATCTATACATCTTAACATCCTGACATCTAACATTTAATGCATTAATTTATCAATTAAGTCTTGGTAACTTAACTTCGTGGTATGAGCACGATTCACTACGATAAATTAATATTACCACTATCGATATGGTTGGCTGATTAACTGTCAGTCTTTGGCTCGATATGTAATACACATTTAATAATGTCCTATATAATCCTCACTTATACGGATATTCAAATTTTAAATGTTTTGGTGGGAGAATATATTATTTCACAACGCAATTCCCTCATAACGTTGATATTATTTTATTTGTATTCGTCTATATAGGTAAATGAATAATGTCGCTGTGACACGACATTATCCTATATTCAAAACTTTAGTTTATAGATATATGAAGAGATGGGCTTAGTTCATTTCCTAAACCCTAAACCAACTCTCAGGCTGTGTGTCTTATTAATGTTTTATTTTTATCTCCATCCACCTACGTTACTGAAGTTTGAATTGCTTTTCTTTTTCTTCTTTTTGTTCTTAACAGCTTCTGCTTTTTCTGCAATTTGTTTTACGTTTTTGTAAACTGATGGAAGATGTTCAAGCATTGAACCTAATTCACATGCAAATCTTACAGTTTCATTTCCTGCATTTACTGCAACTGAAAGATATTTAAGTTGGTTAACCAATTCTTTGGTTCCTTTTGTCATACGTTTTACATCTTCTCCTGAATATGGATGACCTTTGAAAGATGCTCCACACGCACGACATGTACATGTTTGTTTTCCATCATTTGATAAAATAGGTTTGATTTTACCATTCTTATTCAAAGTATGGTGAGGACAAGCACCAATAAGTGTACGAGTCTGTTTCTTGTTTTTACCTTTGATTTTTCCGTGCTTGTTTGTATGTTCTTTAATTGTAGCAATGATGTTTCCATCAAGCTTATAATCTGGTTTTTTCTTTGCCATGATTATGATCTCCTTTCAATTATTCACAATAATAATATATCTTTGAATCTAAAATCGAATTAATTACTTTTTACACATTTCAAAGTTTGTATTTCGATTTCTTCTTCACTTAATTTTTCTGTTTCTTGGAAACTGAAAATGTATAAAGGTTTAATATCTTCAAATGTTTCTTTTCTGAGTTTACAACCAGATAAAGTGAATGATTTGATTTTCTTCTTTTTCATATCATTAATTACATTTTCAAATATTTCATCCCTTATAATGAAACCTTTATCATCAATATTCACATCATATAGGAATATTGGAGCATCCTCTAAAATTACATCACTTAAAGGATACTTGTCGATAAGATTTACAGTTGTGTCATGGAAGTCTATTGAAGAAATATATACTGTAGTAATAAGTTTATCACTAAAACGTACAAATCTTCTTCCAACTTTCTTTGACTTATACTGCTCATTCAACTCTGATAAATGATTGCATGTAGCTCTTTTACGATGTTTTGATTTTTTAACAGAAACACCTTCTTTGTGCAAATTTACACTAAAGTTGTAAAATGAACCTTTATTCAAAACATCAAAGTTTATGAGTTTTACAAACTCTGAACCAGTTAAATATTTTTGAAACTCTGATTCTGTAACTTTAATACATACAGCAATTGATTTTTCTGTATGAAATGTACATATCGCTTCTCCAATAGTTGAATTGATAGTTGAGCGTATGTAAGCGTATGAATTGTCTAGTATTAATATAACTAGACGTTCATCGCATTTTCTCTTTGGTTCTTTAACTACATACGGATTCATATTTTTTGTGTTAATATAAATCTTGTTAAAATCTAGGTTGAAATTTTGAATAACGATATCTAATGTACTAGATTCGTCTACAACTTTCTTAGGAGATAATTCTTTACATACATTATCTTCCTTTGAATTGAAAGCCTCCCCTAATTTTATTTTCTGTAACACTTTGGAATCTTGTGATTGAAGAAAGAATTGTGATAACTCTTTCTTTCCAATTGTTACGGTATCTTTAACTACTTCCCATGGTGTATGTTTACCACCTACTGTTATAATACTAACATTCATGATTCAACCCCTCTTTTCCGAATTCATTTTATAAGAATTCTTCAATTGATGAGTCAACATCTTTAAGTTTTGCAATAACTTTTGTAATGTTAGGGAATTCGTTTTCTGGTAATGAGCTTAAGAAGAATCTTCTATTTGAATCTTTATTCTTAGCTTTGTCAGATTTTCTTGTGTTGAAGTATGAAACAAGAATTTGTTTGATCTCATTCTTATCCATTTCTTCCATTGTGTTGAAAACCCAATCTGTTACTTTGTTGAAGAATTCTTTTTGTTTATCGTCAAGGTTGACATATTCAGATTTTCTTTCAAGTAACAAATATGCAATAATCACTGAATAGTAGTTTGAAGTTACTACATATTTCATGATAGGTTCGATTTTGACTTCCTCTGTTTTTGCATGTGTGTACAAAACATTCATCAAAATTCTCATGCGGTAGATTCCTTTTTCAAGAACCTTTGTTGATGGGACTACTGATAAGCAATCAAATGCTAATTCTTTAGAGATTCCATTCTTTTCAAGTTTCTTCATCTTCTTACGAAGAATCTTATTTGATAGGCTGATAAGATCTGATAAATCAAAATCTTTTGCTTCAGGATCTTCCGCCTTTTCTTTTGCATGTTGAATTGCTGCTTCTTTGATCACGTCATAGATAACGATAGGGAATAATAAGATATTTTCAATCTCATCCATATCATCGTCAATAAGTTTAGTAATTTTCTTGATAAGTTTTTTATCAAATAAACGTTCATAGATATCATGTTTGATTTCTTGAACTTCTTTTACCTGAGAGTAATAAACAAGAAGTTTAATAACTTCCGGTAGTTCACCAATAAGCATTTCATAATATGCTTTACGTTTTTCTTTCTTGCTGCTATAATCGTCAGCATACTTCTTCATGTACTTCTTTTCTGTGAGAGATGCAAATAATTTAACATCCTCAGGGATTCTAAACCCTTTGTTTTGTTTGTTACTCATGATTCTCAATCTCCTTCTTTTAATTTTTAAATATCTGGTAACGTAATTCTTATAGATTATAAAATCTATAGTTTAATTTTACGTTACCAGATAAATAATTTATTATTATAATTTTAAAGTCGAGTTTATTTACCTTTGAATTTATCAAAGATTGCACCAAGGTCAATCTTTTCAGGAATATCATCATTTTTAGGTCTATAAACTCTTTTTGCCTGAATATCATCAAGCATACCTCTATCAAGGTCAAGTTCGTCTTCTTTTCTCTTTTGTGCTTCGGTAATTTCATCAATACGGTCTTTTGTTTTTGCAATTCTATCCATGATAGGTGTAAGACCTGTAGCGATGTAGAACACATTGTTTGGAAGCTTTCTATCGTCATTAATAGAAATATGTTCAAATTCTTCTATTGGTGAACCAATAAGATTTTGAATCTTTGGGATATGGGTATCGAAACGTGATAACATAGCATCACTTAAATTAACAATGATACCTGTTCTGTTAACGATTCTGTCCATTTGCATTTCCGCATGAGCATTTTTCTTAAGGTCTGTAATGAGTTTATCTTCAAGAGTTTCATCATCATCACAATCTTTTTCTTTTACATCCATTAATGAACCAACTACAATACGTCCCGGTGTTGTAATCAATGTCATAGCATCACGTTCATCAATTGAATTGTATGTTGTTGATCTGTTATAATAACATCTTAAAACATTGATATCTTCAACAATTCTTTCATTAACACCTTTAAGAATTTCTACAGTTGACTTCTTAGCAAATTTCTCATTATCATAGAGCATATATGTTGGTGATTCGCAAATCTCATATAACTCTGTAAGATAACTTAATGTGTTTGCTTGAGTTGATAAAGCTTCACTGATTGTAGGTAAAATACCTACTGAAATAGGAAATACAGGTTTTTCATACTGCTTAGATGCAGCATTAATGATGTTCGTAAGTAAGATTGAAATACCTGAACCTGTTCCACCACCTGTACTACTTACTATGAATACAAGGTCTAATTCAGAGAGAACTTTCTTTACATTCTCATCAGCAATTAATTGCATGATAGATTTTTCAAGAAAAGTTTTTGCCTCTTCTCTGTTTTTACCTGCTCCCCTGCCATCACCTATGAGAAATTTAAGTACACTATTAGGAAGTGTCTTCATGTCATTCTCACTACAGTTAATAGCAATTACCGGAATTTCCGGATACTTACTTGCGCAAAGTGCGCATACTTGATTACCAGCATTACCTACGCCAATAACTCCCACGTTTAACATTTGTTAAATCTCCTTTCTGTGTAAAATATCATTAGATTAGTAAATTTAATTATTTACGAATCTAAAAAAATAATATATTACTGAAGTGTAGAAATCCATAAAAATCTACACTTCAGTTTATATTTGATTATGAACTATAAATTCTGTAAATAATTACAAAATCTTTAGTTAATGACAGGTTGTTAACTTGGAATGTAAGTTTTGAAAATAATCTCACATTTTCATAGTCATCTTTGACTTTGTTATATCTACCTGTAAATAACGCAATTGTGTTGATACGTGTCTCATCAATATTTGATGTTGCATCAAACCATTCTTTGATATCATTTGGTGTTATCTTAAGAACGATTTCTGAATAGCTTTCAATTGTAGATGAATTTACAGTATTTACTCTTGGGAAGTATTCATTTTGAGATACTTCATTTGTACTTTCTGTTTCATCTGATGCAGCTTTCCAGAAGTTTTTAATTACTGGATCACTTTCAAATCTCTTCAGATAATATCCAATATTATCTACATTTGATGCTTTCCATTCACCAGTTTTACCAAAATATTTTGTTCTATCTGTATCAGACAATTGATTTGCTGTAAATCTAAATGGAACCATAATACCAGTCATTTGAGAACCATCTTCTGTTCCAAGACTTTCTTGAATAGAATATTCTTTATAATCAACTGGTGGTTTTGTAAGAACGTTTACAGCTGAACCTGTTAAACCTACACCAAAAAGACATACATATTCACCATGTGGATGAATAATCTCTTTTGTATTTTCTTCACCATTAAGTGCAGGTACATAGTAATTGATTTCTTCACCATTTGTTTTATAGTCAAGCATTGATACATCTGGTAAACCAATTGTATTTCCTGAAACTTCGTACAATGTAGGAACTGTCAAAGGTCCTTTAACACCAAAAAGTTGTTCAAACGAATATTGGCATCCACCAATTGGAATCATATTGCTTTCTGAAAACGTTGTTTCTTTTAATGAAGAAATTCCATTTGCATCACGGGTAAATCCATAACCACCCATGATAGATGTTCTCTGGTAAATACCAGATCTATGGAGTTCAGGCATTTTAACAATCATATCATTATAGCCTGCTTTTTCAGTCAATTTTAAATTAGACATGGTTTAATCCACCTTTCTTCAATTCTCAATTAATATAATTGTTTTTCTATAATAATTAACTTAGACTTCTTCATACATTTTTAGATATTCTATAAATGATAATTTGTCATTATTTATATCAGTTCTATCGAAATCCATTAGTGAATCAATAAATTCTATCATATCATTATCTAAATCTAAAACTATTTTTTGTTTCGTTGATTCAGATAGTAATAATTTAGAACTGTCTTTGATTCCAATATTCTGAATAACTTTTATGATTTCATCTCTAGGTAAAACTTTACCATCAGTAAACCATACAGTTGAATAGAAGTCTAACATTTCAATTGTATTAGGGACTTCATCATGATATAAAGTCTCTTTAAATTTGGTATCTTCAGAAATTTCCTTATGTTCGCATTCAGAATTTCTACAAGGAAATCTCTTATTTAAACATACTTTTTCTATATCACTATCTGGACTTGTTAATAAGTCTATCCATTCGATAATTCCATTAACACCAGCATCTGAAATTTCAGCAATATCATTATCATATTTTACAAGTAATGAATTTATTTTATCTAATGAATCAAATAAAATTTCTTTCATTTTATCAGAATGATAACTAAACTCATCACCATTAAATACATTATAATCACTTACTAATTTATAGAATGAGTATGCTTGTTTTAAATGGGATTTTATAGCACCTGATAAATCTACATAATTCCCACTATCAATTGTAACAAGTAAATCTCTATATTTACAAATGTAATTATAGAAATATTTTGTATTATATCCATAGAATTTACATGGATAATATTCAGTTCCAACTCTATAAGTTCCATCACATTTTGATTTATCATTATGACAAAAATATCTACAATTATTGAAATTCTTACAATTATTACATTTAACTGTACTTAAAGAATGAACATCAGAAACATTCATATTTTGTTTCATAAGCATAATAATATCTTCATACTTATCAACATCTATTTCTTTAGTAGTTTCAATAATTTTTGCAGTATCTGAATACATAAGTTTATATGCATCTTTAGGAATAATAACTTGGAAAATCTTGTAATATTCTACAAGTTTAAATAAGTTATCTGGACGCATATCAAAAATATATTCTGTTGTAACGTCAATTAAATCTGTTGTGTATGATTTAAAGAATTTAATAAGTTTTATCAAATAATCCAAAATAGATGAATTACTATCATTAACTGTATAAAGAGTTCTTAAATCATGAACAACATTTTCAAGTCTTGATATCGTATGGTCAATATATGTGTAAATATGTGTGTCATCTAAATTAGATAATGTCTGATATAGCATTGGACTCATATACTGAAGGTATTCTAAATATGTTTTTGCAGATTCTCCAGAATTACCAATATTAAACATACTAGCATTTTCTTGACCAATAAATAATGCTTCATAGAAATCTTTCCATGCACGATATTCAAATAAATTATCAGCTTCAGACATCTTTCTACCTATAAAATAACCAAGACCTTTTATGTTTGTAAACATTTCATTTATCGCAGTTACTTTTTCGGATATAGTAGACTGGTCTATTGTAAGTACTGATAAGTATTTATCAAACAACTCTCTTTCATCTGGTTTTAAATATCTAGATGGTTTTTCTATAATTTGTTTATAAGTTTCAGCATTAGTAAGTAAATCGAAATTAAATACTAATGTATCACACGGTCTATACCCGTCAACATCTTCTGTAATATATCCCATTACATCCATTACAGATGAATATCGTGTCAAAATTTCACCTGTAAGTTTATATTGCTTTGAAATTAAAGCACATAGATACACAATAGTTTCAAATAATGAAATTTCTGTTGTACCTGTAATTTTTGGTAATGTTACATAAATATCTGAGATTTCATCTTTTTTATCAAAAAGCAATCTCAAAAGAAGAATATTTTCATATAACACTTCTGACATCTTATAACTTATTGATACTCCTAAATACTTAGTTTCTCTATAATTATAATGACGAAGACAAACTTCTTGTTCTGAATCGGCTGTATATTTTGTATAATCTCCATACACCTCTTCAAAAGTTTCTTCATCATCCCACCATAATGGATCTTCTCTTGTAACAGCATCATAGTCAACACGTTTAGATTCATCGGTTAATGCTACTTGAAAATTAGTTTCGTCAATACCAACTTTTTGTAGATATAAATCATACATCTTTTCAAGGTCATTAATTACTATTTCTGATTCTGTAATTGAACCATCTATATTCATATTTGGTTCAACCTTTGTTGTATCTTTATAAATAAGATTTCCATCAGAGTCAAAATTACGTTCTTTAACAAGGTAGTATTTATATACACTTATATCATGATAACCTAAAATAGATGCAATATCATAAATAACTTTTGTGGTAGCTTTATTCTGAATCAAATAATTAAGATTTTTAACCAATCTTCTTTGTGTTTGATATGGTAAGTTTGGATAATATGGTACATTATACATTTCAAAAAGCATCTTAACCATATTTTCATCATAAAAATCTCTATCAATTGCAGTTTTCATAGCTTTAGCAATAGTCTGTGTTATAGCTAATTGAACGATTGCTAAACCAATAAAGTTATCATAATAATCATAAATCTGTCTATAATAATAATTATATACAGTATTTACAAAATAATCTCTTGATGCAGAATATGATACTGAAAATACCCATTGAATAATTTCTCTATCACAATTAGGGATATATAAAATATCGAAGTTTTTAGCATTTCTAGCTTTAACAATATCAATTTGTTTTGAACCTATATGCTTTAAATATTCATCTTTTGGATTATTTTCAATAAGTTTGTCTAAATATCCAGATGATTCCAATATAGTAACAAATTTATTTCCATAAACTTCTTTTATTTTATGTAATGGAACTTTCTTTGAAATTCCATACATATCACTTAATTCATCATTGATAAAGTAGTACTCACCAAGTGTTAATCTATCACCAATAATTGCTTTTTTATTATTTAATTTAGCTTCACTAAATTTAATCATTGTATCTTTATCATATAACTCATATGAATCATCGACTACAAGAAAACTATTTTTATAGTATGATGAAACATCAATAGCCTGATTCAGGTTAATATGTATATAATTCCCAACTAATGATTCAAAATCGATATCAGTTCTTCCAAGATTATTAAAAATACTTTTTACATCTCTTAAGAATACAGCTTTATCAGATTTAGATATAGGGAAATCATCTGGTACTATAAGAAATGATCTTGAGTATGATGATTTTTCAGTTTGAATTATTGCATTTGATATGTGTATATAATTACCAGAACTAAATAAGTTATTACCCATAATAACATATGCTGAACTTTCACTTATTCTCTTACTGGTAGGATCATTTTGCAATTCAAAATCATTATCTGGAACAACCAGTAATGATGTATTAAGAAGGTCAGTTACTATTAAACCTCCTTTTGTAGTTTTTGGTGGTAAACCATTTAATATTCTATAATAATCATTTGGTTCATCATAACTACTAATAATATTCTCTCTTCTATTAACGAGTAATTTATCTTCTATATGAGAAGGAATAGATATTTCTCCATTCTGATACTTACTGATTGTAAAACTATCATAAACTCCAACAGCATTATATTCATCTACTGTATATTTGAAATAGCCATATGTATCTCTTTTATTTATAGCAGCAATATATTCATCGCTATATTTTTTAGTTTCAAAAGTTTCATACTTATCAGCTTCAACGCTAAATTTTACAACAAGCCCAGAAAGGATAGTATTTAATTCATCATATATTTGAGATAAAGGATTAAGTTCCGCCTCTTTATTAATAGACATATTTCTCAGTCCTTTCTTTAATTACTTAGGATAATGTGCTTTTACTTTTAATTTAAAAAACAGAAATTTAATACTGGAATTCATACTAACTGCGATTAATTTTTTCATTAAGTCTGTTTCTTTTCAAAGTATATTGGTTTATTTTGATTTCATGACTTTTGGATCTCCTTATTAGAGTTCGTACTTACAACAATTGCATTTCAGGTCGAATGCTTTTTAAAATACCATTCCAGTATAATAACTAAGAAAGTAACGTGGGTTATAACGGTGAAACTCACGTTACTAGTTATTTTTTATAAGGTAATATAAAACAGATGATTAAGAAATTAGGAGGTGAAAATATGCCAAAAAATTTACCTGATATTGAATATGCCGAAAATTCAGAGGATAGAAGTGTTATACCTTTTGTAGACTCTAAAAGGGCATTATACACAATCCCATTTTATAAAGATGATAGTTATTTTTCTAATTTAGATTCTCATCAGAAATTTTTAAAAGCTGTTGAGAAATTAGTTAGATCATCTGATAGATATAGTAAGTATAAATTCTACTTAAAATCTGAAGTTAAATTAGACCATTGTCAAGTATTAAAAAATATTGATGATAAAGATGCTGAAATTGAAATGCATCATGGACCGATATTTACATTATATGATTATTGTGCCATTATATTAGAGTATTTTTTAATGAATGGATTGAAAATAACAACGTTTAGAATTGCTGACCAAGTATTAACTGAACATGAAGAAAATAATATTCAAGTTGTAATGCTATCAGCATCAATTCATGAGCAAGTTCATAATAGAAATATTTTCATAAATCCATCTCAAGCATTTGGGAATTTGCATAATTTTACAAAAAAATATGCATCCGCAATTGGTCCAGATTTAAGAGACAAATTTAATAGATATTTTGATAGAGCTATGATATCAGATTCAACTGATTATGGAACACTAGAACTTAATAATAAATTATGGGAATAAAAAAGAAGAAGATGATTATTCATCTTCTTCTTTTTTTCTTTTGTTATAGTGACTTACTTTTTCTTCAATTTCTTTTACATTTTTGTATATCACTGGTAATTGTTCAAGCATTGAAACTAGTTCACCTGCATATTGAATAGTATTATTTCCTACATGTACTTTCATAGATAGTGTTTTTAATTCATCAGCTAATTTTTTTGTTCTTTCAAAATCTATTAAATCTTTTGTAGTTTTAATAGACATTATTCCTGAATTATCCATGTTTCTCATCTTCTTTAATTTTATCTTTAACCTCTTTTTCAATACGTTCGATTTCTTTTTCAACGTATTCCTTAAATCCATCAGTAGATAATCTTGATTTTCTTGTTATTGAATTTGCATGTCTTTTTCTCAAATCATATTCAATCTCTTTAAATCTAACTTCTCTTTTTGATTTATTTACTTGATTTGATATTACACAAGACACAACTCCTATAGCAACAATTCCAAGACAAACACAAATACCAGTGTCTGCTTCAAGTCTAATTCTAAATTCATTATCTAACATATTAGATACCTCCTTATATTTTATATTAAAATATTATATCATTTAAAAACTTATAAATTCTAGCACACTAATTTTAATAAAATAAAATTAGGAGGTTAGATTATGAAATCTACATTATTTACGATATTGATTATTATGGCTTTAATACTTGGAATTTTTGGAGTATTAGTTTTATTCGCTAATTTGATTAGATATGTATATGAGAGTTATATTGAAGATTATATTTCTCCATATGTGATAGAATCGATTAATAAGAAACTTAAAAAACTTCAAGCACTTCCAGAAAATGAACAATCAAAATATATTAGAAAAATTGAAAGATATAAATTATATCTTGATAATCATTTATTGAATAGTGACGCCCTTATAATGGATGAAATTATAGCTTCAGAAAAAGTTAAAGGTATGATTGATAATATGATTATGAGTGAAATATATTCTACTCTTAGAGTACCGTTAACGTTACAACAAAAATATGCGATTATAAATATTGATAATGATGTAAAAAAAGTATCAGAATCAGTATTTAATGGATTAAATAGTGATTTACTATTAAAGAATAGATTGATATTTAACTCTACATATATTATGCAATATATAATTGGACAATCGTTAAATATTATGCTTAAGATTGTAACTGATCATAATAATTCAATATTATAAAAAAATATCCGATATGATTTTTATCATATCGGATATTTATAACGGAATTTTAACCAATGGAATTAACACATTAATGAAATTATACATAATATTTAGTTCATCTTTATTCTCCTCCCAAAATTCATCATATGTATCTTCTGATCCATTAATAGTATATTTAGAGTTATTATTAAATTCTCTATAATATTCTAATGGTAATTCTCGAAGTTTATATGATGTAGAAACTCTATTTAGATATTTAAGTACATCCATTGTACTCCCGGTTTCCATCTTTTTAAAGAAATTAATAATAATTTTCATAATACCATCATTATGAAGTTTAACTACTTCATCATCAATTCCTTTTATATCACATTTTCCATTACTATTATAATAGATTTCAATTCTATTTGGTAATTGAATATATGATGTATAAATATTTTTCACTTGAAATTCAACAGGTCCAAACACAACAGAACCACATGAAGTTGTTGTAAAAATAGCATCTTTTTTAACAGCAAGAATATCATTAATGTCTAATTTATTAGCATCATAAAATTCTTTTCTTATATCTTCAAAAGCTTTTTTAAGTTTATCTCTAAACTCTTTATCTTTTTGAAGTTTACCAATTTTAACAACACGTCTCATTTTATCAAGATTTGATATTTTCTCAATTGTTTCTTTAGGTAAAATATCATAATATTTACAAAGACTTATATCGGCTGAATGAATATCATATTCATAAATTAACCTATTAAATAAATAGAGTATATTTTGGTTTGTATAATTTGATTTTTCATTAAATTTACTTGGTAACATATCAATTACCTTTCAACAAAGAATTCCATTAATAATTCTTTCATAGTATGCTTATCTAAACCATTTGAATATAGAGCCATCTTTTTAAGTTGTGCTTTCATTTCTTCCGTACTCATAGATTTTAAAAGTTCTAAACGACCACTTCTTGTTTTCATGAGTTTCTTTTTACGTTTCTTTTCTTCTTGTTTGATGACTTCATCACATCTATCAATAATAGCTCTTTCATTAAGTTGTTTAATTTCCTTTGGTAATTCTTTTTTGATTTTGTATTTTTTGTAATTTACAATTGGATATCCAAATTCTTCCATAATATATTCTGCAAGAATTTTCATATATCCAACTTTCCACTCTCTTAAAGTACATAAGAATACAATTGGCATACGCTCTTCAATAGCGCCTTTAATAATAACTGCTAAAGTAAGTTTAGATTTTTCAATCTCTTCTTTATACTTTTCTTGAAAGTATCCTTCTATTCCTATTCTATAATCTGCTAATAACATATCAGATGGGAATAGTTTTGAACAGAATATTACATTTGGATCTTCAACTGTTTTTCTAATTCGTTTTGAAATTACAACGAATTGAGTTTTTTCAATTCTCTTAGGATCTTCCTTTGAGAAAATTTTAATAAAAGTTTTTGTGTTCATTGTATAAATCATTCTATCACCTCAATATAATGATATATTTATAAAAAAGAAAGGGAGTAATTTTACTCCCACTTTCTTTTATTTTGTTTCAATAACAAGAGGTCTTGTAACATTATCAGATTCTAATTTTTTAATTCCTGAATCTGAAACTGTTCCAACTGGTAATTCGATATCAGCATCACCATCAACTTCATCAATAGTGATTTCATCATTATCTTCCACATCTTCAACATCTGGATTTACAAAATCGTCTTTTGTAGGAGCTGCTACATGTACTGAACCTGTCATAATTACAACTTCTTGCTCCTCTTTTATAGAAACACTTTCAACCATTTCACGTTCATTTACAGTTTCTTCTACAACATCTTCATGTTCTTCTTCAACATAGATTCTTTGACCATTTTCATCAAATCCAAAGTTATCCGGTAAAATAGGAATATTTCTTTCGTCAAATCTGATTTGTTCTTTTCCTTTTTCATCATCTAAGAATAGTGTAAGAAGTGCCTGGAACATACCGAAAACAGTATCAATATCTTCTTTATTTCTAGGTAATAATGCTTCGATAGGTAATACAAATTCATTGAAAGATTCAAGATTTGATTCCCCAAGCTTTGTATCTTTATCTCTCTTAATAAGATCAAATACATATTCGATTTCACTGTTACTTGATTTATATTCCCAAATTAATGAATCCAAATTAATTAAATCTGCAAATTTGTTATCAAGTCTGAAACATGCTTTAAAGAATAGTGTAAAGAGAATATCAAGTGCATAATGACATATGTCATTTTTATCTTCTCCTTCTTCACCAATTGAGTATCCGTCAATGTATTTTTCCATGAACTCTGAACTTTGTTCATCAATGTAATACATTAAGAAGTGGATAATTGGATTACCATCTTCATCTGTTTTAGCATCATCTGTTTTGCTTACAAAGAATATTCTATTCTTATCAAATGAATGACATTCATTAATGAATTTTTTCAATTCTTTATTTGTACCTGGAATTACAAGTACTGGACCTGCTATAAAAGCTGCAGCTAAAATAGCCATTTCTTTCATTTGTTGGAATAATTTTGAATCATTGTAATTAACAATAAATTCTCTCATATTTTCAATATTTAAGAAAATCTTATTTTCTTTATCCCATGGAATATTCAAAATCAAATCTGTAAATTCACTATCATCATTTTTAATAAGTTTAAACTTACTATCAAGTGTTACTGACATTTTATTTTCCTCATCATCTTCTTCAAAGTCATCAACTGAATCGTCTGGGTCATCTGGATCATCAAATATTGAATCTTGAAATTTATCTCCAAAGATATCATCATCTGGATCATCTTCATCATCTACTTCTTCAGATTCAACTGGTTTGTCATAATTCATGACTGCAACATAACCATCTTCGATTTGTGATGCTAAATGTTTGAGGTCACTGCTCTCTGAACAACCAACCTCATCAACTTCTCTCATACCTAATCTTCCAAAAACATCTTGAAGTGCACTTGGGTTTACACCTTCTTCAATTGCACATTCTGTATTAGAGATTAATAAATCAGCCGGATGTTTTTTCTTTGGGTTATCACTTTCCTCAAAATCCAAATCAACACTTTCACCAGCCATAAGTTTTTCAGCAATGAGATTTAATCTACATTGCTCTTCAAATGTCACATCTTCTGAATAATCTTTTCCAAATAACATCATGTTATCTTTTTTCTTATTCTTCTTCTTTCCCATTATCATTTTCCTCACTTTCGGTATTTTTCTTCTCTAATGATTTTACAAACATTTCAAATGCTTCATCAGGATTTGGTTGATAATCTGTTAAATCATCATATGATGGTAATTTTTCTTCTTTAATAACTTTTTTCTTTTTCTTTTTCTTACCTGGTATTTCTGTAAACTTTGGATTTATAGGTTGTCTTTCCCATTCTGATCTTACAGTATATCCTTTTGTAGTAAGGTCTCCAATTTCTTCTTGTTCTTGTTTCTTTGGAATTCTTTTTCGTACTTCCCAAAATGTATGTTTCTTATTACAGAAAGGACATATTAATTGGTTGTAAGACTCATCATAATAAAGCATTCCTTTATCTTTACAAGTACATTGGAACACTTGATAACTCAATTTATAACAATACGCAAAATCCAAAATACCAATTTTACCATCAGTTTGTCTATAACCCCAATTGGTGTAATTCTTTTTATAAATACCAACATCACCTATTAAGAATATTTGTGATAGTTCTTTTAATATTTTCTTCATTTCAATTTGATTTTTAGTCATAAAGAAATCTTCTTCAGAAAATACTTCAAAGTATTCACATACCCCAATAAGTCCATTTGCCATACATTCATAAAATCTAATTACATATGGTTGTGCTGCTTGTGAATATATAAATTCTCTTTTGTTATCTGTTTTACCATCTTCATCAAGAGCAAATTTAAATACATAGTCTTCAATCAAAACTGCATATCTATTAGTACCACTTCCTAATGGTTTAAATGGAATATTATATGCTGTTAAAATTTGATTAACTACAACACCTTTCGTATTATTATCAACATTACGAGTCATACTAAGACGATCGAGTTCAAATAATAATTCTGGTGAAAAGTGTTTCTTAACCATTGAATGTAATAAGATTTCTTCATTTCCTTCATACATATTTAATCACTCCAACTCTCCATCATTCTTGCATAGTCATCAAACGAATCATAACCTGAACTCGTTGCTACATGGTTAGATATCTTTTTTCCTTTCTTTTTACCTTTTTTATTTTTCTTTTTCTTATGATTTACTTTACCATGTGAATCTCTTTCTTCGTAACGTTTTTCTGCTTTTTTAAGAGTTTTCTTAAGTCTCTTTATCTTCTCCTTATCACGTTTTTGTTGTTTTCTAATTCTCTTTTCATCTTTCTTATAACTATAGAATTTTCTAATATCAAATCCATTAGTTTCAAGAATTTTCTTAAGTTCCATTTCATCAATATCATCTGGTGTATAATATCTTCCATTATACTCTATCTTAGTATGAGCTCTATCATACTCATCAAGAACATACATATATCTATCAACATCAGATTTATTCATTGCAGAACCTTTAAATTCAGGTACTTTAATTCTACCAGTTGATTCATCTCGTTCTTTGATTTCATCAAAAGCATCTCTCGTAAGCTCGTACGCATAGGATGAATAAATTCTACCAACGTTAGAATTTCTAAGTTTAGCAGCATCTTTAATACCTATAAGAATTCCCCTATTATTCTTTAATAAGTTTCTTTGTTCTTTCTTAGATAATGGGATAACCACATTCATTCCTGCAACATCTGTTTCCTCGATATCTATCTCTTCAAGATATTTATCTGATACATCTTCATGGTTATCCATGTAATCTTCAATTGTAGTTCCAAGGTCTTCTTCTAGCTCTTTAATATCATCTTCTGTTATACAATCGAAATATGCTTCATTTTTATATTTCATTAAATCTTTTGGATCTTTATCTAAGTCCAAAATATATTCTGATACTAATTCCCAGTTAATATCTTTCTTTCCACGACCAACATATTTTGGTTTCTTAAGACCTGAAACTTTAATCTTACCTTTAAGAACTTTCTTAATGAATTCATCTTTTTCATAAACACCATTAACTTCTGCAACAGCATTAAGAACCTTAAGCATAATTCTATATGCTTCTACATATGAATTTAAAGTTCGATGTTTAATTTTTATCATTCTCATTTCTCTAAAGACTTCATAAAATTGGAATGATCGTTTTCTCTCTTCTTCAGACATATGATACATATCTTGAAAATCGTTAAGGCATACCACATCATAACTTGCCATCATCTGGTCAATAATATGCTGAGGTAGTTTTAAAGGTTCGATTTTCATAGGTTCTAATATTGAATGTGCTATATCGGTTGTAGGTTTTAATTTTTCTACAGCAGATTCATCAGTTAAATCTATACTTTCTTCTGAATCAGCATCTAAAACAAACTCATTATTAGACATTTCATTTTTTCTCCTTCCCTCAATAATATGATTATTTATGTATAATCATTCTAAGAAATAATATATTTCTCAAAATTCAAAGTTATATGAAGAAGTATCTACTTTTGTAGATACTTCTTCATATTTTATGCAACTAAAATATTTTCATCACTTTCATCTTCAAATTTTTGAAGTTGTTCATTTCCTCCAACCTCAAGATATTCAAATTCAGTCATAATAGCATTAAATGATTCTTGTGTTAAACCTTTTGAACTGTCTATCTTGAATTTGTATCTTTCATAAATGGAATCATCGATATATTCACCATATTCTTTAATAAATTCTCTAAAATTTCCATAAACTAAATGCATAGGAATAAATAATTTGTTTGTTCCTTCTTTATAACTACTATGAACTACTTCATGAATAGTTTTAGATAGAGGTATTAATCCAACCATATTTCGATAATGTAATTCCATTGCTTCATCAGCAATATACATATCATTTATTGGTCTACCCTCTTGTTCAAATTTTGTTAATACTGTATCGACAATATCATACAGTGTGAATGGTTCGTGATGAATTTCAATTCTAGCTTTTATTCCATTTCCATTTTCAACATGAATAAAAAATGAGCATTGATTGAAGTCCATATTTTCTTTAAGATAAAAAATTAAATCTCTATATTCTAAAGATGAACGAATTAATCTTTCAACTCGTTTAATAAATTTATCTCTATTTTTAAAAGAATCTAATGGTACTCTATATTCAAATTTATTCATTTTAGGAATTTTCGTAACTTTTTTCCCTTTTTTACTCATTGATTTACACCACCTTATTAATGCTTAAAATTAACAAAATGTCAAATCAATTAAATACAAAAAAGAATCCAGGATGAGGTTATATCAATTTTTATTTTTACTTGTTAGAATGTAAATATGGTCATCTTGTATTTACAATCATTTTAGATTATAAATGAGATCATATATATGACATAAATAAAATATTATACAATCTGATATGCTTGGGTTATCGTATACCAGACTTAAGGAGAAATACTTTTTCATAAACAGAATTAGTATTGGTATTTTAATAATCCTGGACTCTTTTTTGGGCATGAAGTAAACTTTTGACTTTGCATTGTTTTGCGTTCAATATTTTTTGAGGGGAGTATAAATGTAATATTAGATTATCGTGTAACCTGTTTATATATTTATTCTCATAAGGGGACTTCATGCCCATACTTAAATGAAACTTAAATAAGTAATATAAAACTACTTATTGGTATATGTATATTATTAACCAATTTATGGTAATAAATCAACAGTAATAACTGTTTGCATATTGCAAATATTGAGAGCTTCATTGAACTGGCTCATATACTCTCTGAGTTTTTCCATCTTTCCTTCAATCTTTGACATATGGTCATATGGATCAATGATTGTACATGTGTTATTTGTAATATAATCTGCACGAATTTTATCCATCATAACATTAATTGCATCAGTATCTGTTTCTGTTGCAACTGTTGATGATAATGCTTCCATAACTTTTGTCACATGTTTTGTGATAGTATCTTCTGACAATTTGTCTGTATTTGTTCTTGTTACTGTAGCTGATGCTTTTGCAACATCTTCTGCAATTTTATTGAGGAATGAAATTTCAGCATTCAACTGATCATATCTTACAATTGCCTCTGCAACAGTAAAACTATCTCCATCAATTGTAATAATAGTTTCTGCATTACTTTTAGTAATTGCTGCATTAAGTGTATGGAAGTTATGGATAACTGCTACTGCTTTATCATAATTTGATTTGCATTTATTAATGAAATCTTCTTCTGATAATCCAGTAATTTCTGCAGGATTACCAATCTTTGTACCAACAAATTTTGCTGTTGGATCTAAAAGTTTTTGCAATCTATCTCTGTAGATTTTTCTTTTTGATAATGCTGCATACACAGTCATTTCTTGTGTTGCCATTTGTCCTTTTAGTTCTTCTGTTAAGTACATTGCACTTACGTTACTCATGATTTTAATCTCCTTTAACATTTAATTTTTAAAATGATGTGAATCATTTTATTCTTTTTTACATAAAAATAATATATCATCATTTAATGAATCATAAATTCATTAAATGATGATATAAATGTAAAAACACTTCTAATTGATCTACCCATATTTCAGGCATACTAAAATCCATATCTTCTTGTAAAAACCTTCTTTCTACATATGTGAGATCTTTTTTCTTTTCACCAAGTAATTCACCCGACAAATCAACTGAATCTGGGAGCATATTATCTCCCCCTATAAATGGAAAATTTTTAAGTTTATAAATATATTCAAATCCTAATCTTTTCATAAATATTTTTAAATCCCATTTAAATAAGTATGGAGATGGTAATATTAAACTACAGTGCTCGAAGAATACATTACATGCTTCGAGCATACTTTGTTTTTCTAAAAACGTTATAGGAAAAGTATATTCATCAACACATTTTCCAAATGATTCACTAGCTGATTCTGGGTATGGATTTTCTTTTTTGGATTTTATTTTTGACCATTCTAATACACATTCTCTGTTATCATTTGCTAATCTACTATAATCACTTTTTTCCATTTCATGTTTTCGAAGAACAAATTTTTCCATATTACGTGTATCTTTAAATCCTTTTGCTAATTTCTTTGAATTAGTTAAAGCATATAATTCTTTTTTCTCACGATCTTCAGTATCAAATGGAAGGTTATCTACTTCTTTTGATGCAATATAAAATAACCATACTTTCATTCTATACCTCCTTAGCCATTAGTGTGATTTTAAATAAATCGACAAATACTTCAAATGTTTTTATTTTCATTTTATCATAAAACTCTTGTAATGCAATATAATAATCACTTGAAGCAAATTCTACATCAGAGTCGTTAGCACCACCATTTCCATAACGTGCTAAATTTGTAGCATCATTCAATTTAATTAAATTTAGAAATGATTTTGTTTTACCTCTAAGCAAATTATATTCAAGTAATGATATACTATCACTTCCAAATAATTCTCTTAATTTTTGAACTATGATTATTTCATCAGTAATTTTATCCATTTCGAAATTAGTAATAGCCATAGGAATATTAACTAATTTAGTCCTATTACTATTAGTATCTTTCAAATCTCTTTTTGAAAGTAATACGTCATTATGAGATTTCTTTATAGCATTATATTCTTTTTTATCCATATTAAGTTTATAATATGAAAATAAATCCATATTTCTGGTAAGCATAAATAAATCTTTTAACTCTTTTGAATTTGTGAATGCATAGAGTATTTTTGAACAACCTTCATCATTTTGAATAGTTGGATGGTTTATAGCGTATTTACTTTTACCAGATAATACATATGAATATTCATCTATAAATATAAAATCTTCTCGATTATCAATTTTATCACAATTCAAGAAAAATGAATATACTATCACAATATCAATCCTTTCTATTTAAATAACATACCGAATGTATTTATAAATGCCATTAATTCATTTACAGTAACACTTCTTCCTTCTTGGTTATATTCATTCATATATTTTCCATTATATGCAAATCTATAATTATTCCAAAACACATCATATCTTTCTGCTAATGATTCATTATATGCATTATAATCAATATTGCAATCAAATTTTTGTGGTTCATCAATCACATATGAATAAAAATGAAATGAATATGAAATCATTTCCAATACTTTTAATAAATCAATATTAATTAATTGAGGGTCTGGTAAATATGGATTTGTTATATTCATTTCTATAAGATGTGGTAAAGTTTCACATATCTCATGTTCATTTTCATTTGATATTATTGATGTCTCTTCACCTTTTGGACCAGATTTATAAAGAAAATAATCTAATTTCATACTTTCATTTATATTTACAGAATTTTTATCTTGTTCTAATACATTGAATCCTAATTTATAAACTCTAAATAATGACATATCTCGAGTCTTTTTAAATTCTTTTAAAATCTTTTTACTTGTAGTATATGCATATAAAGCATTATATTCATCTTTTTCAGATGAATATGTCCATTGTAGATTCATAAATCCATTACCCAAAACTTTATGTTTTTCTCTAAATTCTTGTGATACAGAAATGAATATAAGGTAGTATACTAGGTCAACTGTTTTTAATTCCATTAAATATCTCCTCCAATATTCAAATTTAAAATATCTCCAAATAAATGAATATATATTGATAATTCATCTGCAAATATTTTACTTCCTTTTTTAAGATTATCACTAAATATAATACAATCATTTCCTATATTTATATAATCTTCATTTAATTTAGAATGATTTATAATTGAAAATAATCTTATCTTTTCAAATTCTTTAATTATATCATCTCTAAAGATTTTAACTGGGCATGGTGTTTTTACTATTTGATATATCAATTTATTTAGTGTAGCCACTATTTGTAAATCTACATGTTGTTCTTCCATTACAGTAACAGGAATATTTAATTCCATTTTTTTACCATTTTTATCTTTAGTTAAAAACTTTCTCATTTTAATAATCTTAGTTTGATGTGTTCTTGCTAATTGATTTACTTCAAATCGTGTAAGATTTACATGTTTCTTTTTAATTTTAGTCATATCATGGTAAATCTCAAATATATTTGCAATTTGTTTATCATCAGTATATGCATAAATAAGATTGTCTTTATCAATTAAACATGTCAAATCATCTATGTATATTTCATTTACATAAAATATCCAATATTTATATTTATTCTTCATAAATGTCTTCCTCTAAACAATCAAAATCTATAAATTCTTTTAAATTTCCATCTTCAAAAGCCTTTATAAGTTTCTTAATTCGTTTCTTATCTTTTTTATATGTATCTTTATGTTTTAAAGAATATTTACCTATATATATGATACTATTCAAACTATCAACTGCTGATATAAAATAATCACCTATCATGTATTAACCCCCTTATTTAAATTCAATAAAATAATATATCACCATTTCATATACTAAAAAACATTTTACTAATATTAAGATAGAAAGTCTAGAAAGTGGGTAATTATACATGGCTAATATTTGCTCTTTAAATAAAACAAATTTACTAGAAATTATGTCGGAACTTAGAAATATTGACACTTTTAATGCAACAGAAAGTGTTAATATTAATGGATTTTCGATGACTATTAAAAATATATCAGAAGATTTTGATGACTTTATTGAAGAAATCGGTGTTACAAAATTAAAGGAAATTGATTCGGATTTAGAGTTATTACTTAAAAAATGTGAAGATGATAATGAATTAGCAAAGAAAACAATTACAATTACAAGATTAGATTTAATTAAAGAATTAATAGAGGCTAATCTATCTTGTGGAGAAAAATTAGTTTCCTTTGTTTCTAAATCATTTAGTTCAGGTGAAGATTTAAATAATACATTTGAATCTGTACAAAAAACACTTAAAAATATAGATAAATTGACAACCGAGGTATTTTCATTTAAAGATGACTATAATACATATAGAGCTGTATCTGAGTGTCGTAATATGCTAAAATATTTTAATGACATTGATGATATTATTGATTTATTTGAAGACATGTTATCAGAAATAAAGAAAGATGAAAATGAATTAAATGAATTTAATGCTTTTCGTCATGATAATAAAATTGGAGATGATCCTGAACTAAATAAAAGAAAAGATAATTGTGGTAGAATTCATCATAAACTTATAAAGTTTAATGAACTTATTTCTACATATGTAGCACAAACCAAATCTATTTACAAAAAAAGTTTTGATGTTATTTTAAAGATAAAATAAAATATATAGAAGAGGAAATAAAATTCCTCTTCTATATATTTTCTGTATAGGAGACTTCGCATCTTTTATTAAATCAGTATTAAATTAATGTATATTTTAATACTTTTTAAATAAATAACGAAAAAACTTCATTATAAAAGAAATTTTGAAAGGAGATTGAAATCATGAATTGTCCAAGAGGATGTAAAACAAAACAAGAAATTATTAGTGCTATTACTGAAGGTGTAGAGGAGTGTAATGGATGTAATAATTGGTCATATAAAAATGGTATTATGGAATGCGAAGAATTAAGTAAAGGAGATACGGAGGAATAAAATATGAGAATTGTAAAAGTTACTTCTAATAGTATTAGTAGATTAGTTGATTCTTATAAAAATAGTAGAGATTTATCCTTTGGTCAAAAAGCAAATTCTTTTTATGAAAACGTAGAAATTTGTTTTTATCTTACAAATTTAAAGGGTATTGAAGTTTTATTTTTAAAAAGTTTTTGTTCATCTTCCATTATATTTGATTCGTCTGATACATCAGCATTTTTTAAAATACCAGAACCAATAACAGGAGATATTGTATTATCTATACCCTCTAAATCAATAATGAATGAAGAAGATAAAAAGAGAAAAAAAGATGTTGAAACTTTAAGAGATTCTCTTTTATCATATCATAATTATTTAATAACAAACCAAGGTATTAGAAAGGAAGATCCTAATTATTTTGGTATGTTTGATATTGGTTCATATAGATTTGATGCTATAGCAAGATTTAGTGGGATTGATATTCTTTCATTATTTAATGCTTTTCCTGAATTTACTTTACGTAAAAAGAATTTAAAAGGAGAGTATTATGAAGAAGGAACAAAAGAATTTGAAAATTATTGTGCAAAATTATTTGTACAGGAATTTTATTCTTATATAAATAAAACTCTTGCTCCAAGAGATATTTTAACAGATGTTAGATTTGAAGATGAATTTCTTAAATCAGTAAATCTATCTACAAAATGTGTATGTACTCATATTAGAAATCCTATTAAAGAAATTAAAATGGATAACTATACTAGTTCAAAAGAACTGATATATGATGTCAATTATATGAAGAGTGAAGCATCTCATTATAATTATCATATTAATAAGGATGATGATTTGATATATCATTTTGCGATATCGAGTACAATGGAAACTTTACTTAAGTTTTTATCATTTACGAATATAGTCTATTACATGACTGATTTAAAAACTATAGTTGGAACTGAAACAAAGTATGAATTACCATTTGAAATTAGAAATAAAAATGGAATTTCTACTATTTATAATGATGCTATAAAAGCATTAGATAAATATAGATTAAATATACTTAAAGAAATTTCAATAGAAGAATCATCAAAAAATCAAAAGCAAAAAATGCATTATTCAAAACTTGAAGTATATAACTTAATTCCTAGATCAGCAAACATTAAATTTATGATTAAAGGAACTAAAAATGAATTAACTAAAGTATTTAATACTTTAGAATCAAAAGGTCATTTAATAGATAATGAGTTATATATAATTTTGTCTGTTATTAAATCAAATTTATTATTAATAGACACAGTTTTAAAATAAAATAAGTAAATCTACTAATAGAGTTTAATTCTCTATTAGTAGATTTTTATAATTAGTTATTTTTATTAAGAACAATATTTATTACTGTTTCAAGTAATAATTCGGGTCAAAAAAAAATATAATAAAAAAGAACTCCTCCTACGTCGTCGTTCTTTTTTATTATCTTCTTTCTTTTTTCTTTTATTTATTTATTTTTTATTTATTTTTCTTTTCTTTTTCCCCTTTATTTATTTTGTTTATCTTATTATTTTTTATTATTTACT
>JAEIGA010000049.1_pt1 | contig 147142 bp, 207 predicted proteins | sample 9270691 | NCBI WGS metagenome assembly JAEIGA01 (sample SAMN17057246, study PRJNA624740) | gut metagenome | biome: biome; isolation source: fecal sample | host: Bos grunniens | place: China: Xizang | collected 2019 | reverse complement strand
TGGTTGTAATCCAAATGAATGGATTTGTATAAAAATTTATTAAGGGAGTGTTTATATGTATATTTGTGAAATTTGTGGGCGAGAGTTTGATAAGAAGCATTTTAGTGGAAAGTTTGAAAACATCTGTGGTCTTAATAATTGTTTCCATGAAAAGTTTTGGAGAATTATTGCCGATGAAAAAGATGTGCATGTGTTCATCAATGGTGGTTCTTATTATATTGAGGATGAAAATAAAGGTGGTTTTAGAGGATTTGATGGTAGAAAGTTCCGTATTCGTAAGAATGATGGGACAGAGATTGTAACCACAAACCTTTGGTATCAAGGCCAAGTTCCGGATAATTTTAAAGATGTTCTGCCTGACAATGCAGAGTTTATTAGGGAGAGTTAGGTATGATTTGTCCTAAATGTGGGTCACATGATTCTATTGAGTGCATTGATGTGTTTGACAGTAGTTGTTATGGTGATTTAGTTATTATTAACTATTGTTATGGAAGATGCACAAGATGTGGAACAGGATATAAGTGGGAAGATGAATATGAGCTTGTAAGCTCTTTTGAAAATTTTGAAGAGGATATTTAAAAATGAATGTATATATTCTTGTTTTAATTCTTGGAATTTGGGCTGATGCTCCGTGGTGGTTTTGGGTGTTGTTTGCTGTTTTGTGGTGCAATACTTATTATGTAATTTCAAAAGAAAATAAATAGATTTAATTTTTATCACATAAAAAATTTTAGTATGTTATACTATTATCGTAAGGTTGAGGAAACAAACAAATTAAAAATTAAAAAATTTGGAGGTAATTAAAATGTCTGCTAATGTTGAAACTATGTTCTATGTGTCCAATCAGGAAAACAATCGCTTTGTTCCGTGGCATGGTCTTGGTACTTCTGTAGAGGAAGCCCCTACTTCCGCTGATGCCCTTCGTCTGGCTGGTCTTGATTGGGAAGTGGTGCAGAAGCCCATCTTCGTTGACAAGTTTGTTGCCAGCCCCGAAGTTCCCGGTTGGAAGGCCAATGTGCGTTCTTCCGATAACACCGTCCTTGGCATTGTGACTGACCGTTATAAGATTGTCCAGAACAAGGATGCTTTCGATTTCACCGATGCTCTTATCGGCAATAGTGATGTCCACTATGAGACTGCTGGTTCTCTCCGCAATGGTAAGACTGTCTGGTTGCTTGCTAAGATGCCCTCTATGAGTGTTCTTGGTGACCAGATTGACCCCTACATCTGCTTCGCCAATTCCCACGATGGTACTGGTGCTATCAAAGTCTGCATGACTCCCATCCGTGTGGTCTGCAATAACACCCTCAATGCTGCTCTTAGCAATGCTACTCGTTGCTGGACAACCCGTCATATTGGTGATATTTCTTCCAAGATGGAAGAAGCTCGTGCTACTCTCAAGATGGCAAACAAGTACATGGGTGCTCTTGCTGTCGATGCGGAGCGACTTGCTAACGAGAGCATCACTGAGGAAGAGATTGCCAAGCTTCTTGATGAACTCTTCCCTATTGGCGAGAATGATTCTGACCGCAAGAAGTCCAACAAGGCTGATGCGAAGAATCAGATTATGATTTGCTACTATGCTCCCGACATTGCCAAGTTCATGGGAACTAAGTGGGGATTCCTCAATGCGGTTTCCGATTGGTGTGGCCATGCTACTCCCAAGCGTATGACTACTGACTATGCCCTCAACAATTGGGGCCGCATTATGGATGGTCATCCTGTGTTTGACAGGGCATACGAACTGTGCAACAAGGCATCCTAACGGGTGCCTTGTCACAGAAATATAAAAATATTATATAAAAATATTATGGGGTGATTAAAAAATGCTTTTTCTTGTAATGAATAGAAAGAGTGCAAGCAAACTTACTTTTGATTACTCAGGAAATTCGGACTTTGCCATTGTGTCTATCACTGATGTAAATACTAATGACAATGTATTTGATAAGAACAATAAATACTTGTCTGGTGTTTGCAGGGTAAGGTTTGACGATGTTGATTTCGGAGAAGAAAACTGTATTACTGTTGATGATGCTAAAAAGATTTTGTCATTTGTTGATAGTAAAATTGGTAAAGTAAGTTTTATTATTGTTCAGTGTGAGGCAGGTATTTCAAGAAGTGCTGGTGTTTGTGCCGGGTTGATGAAAATCTATAATGGAGATGATTTTGCAATTTTTGACAATCCAAGATATACACCAAACATGAGTTGTTATAGAATGATTCTTGAAACTTACTTTGGGAATTATAACAACAAAGAGGCAGAAGAAAAGTTTCGGCACAATGTTGATGTAGCAAGAAAATACGAAGGGTTGGACGATTAATATGTTTATTGTTTCTGTTTATGATTATAATGATGCAAGCGGTGAAAGGTTCATGTATGAAGAAATTGATGATATTTCTGAGGCTGTTAAAAGATATAACGATTATGTAGATTCTTTTGAGAAAAAGAACAAGCATTATATTGTACTGTTGTATACAGATAGTGGAAATATTATATATGGATTTTAAGGAGAAAAACTATGACTATTTACTATGAAACATTTTATGATGATATTATCACTTCTGATGATTTGGAGAAAGCATTTTTTATTGTAACTGGCACATATCGCAATGAATCTAAAAAGACTGAAAAAGAGTTCTGGAAGTTTAGAGAAAAGTGCTTTGGAAAGTCTATTAAACAAACAATTAACCCGTCTGTGGATTTCTTTCTCCGCAGTGGCAGAAAGCTTATGGCTATTAAGTTTTACAGGAACTTGTATAATTGTGGACTGAGAGAAGCAAAAGAATCTATCGAATCTATGATTGAGAACAATGAAAACTACAAGAATGTATTTACAAAATTGTATGGGGGTATCTGATATTATGTATAGTGTTAGGTGTTTTTTGAAACATGTTCCGGCAGTGTTTGCAGTTTATTCTGTTGTTTATAACAGCGGTAAAATTATTATGGGTATTGAAAACGAGTCTTATCTTTCAGCAGACTGTGATGATTTTGCAGACTACGAAATGATTACAGATTCTCTTTATGCTTATGGCAAAGTAAATATTGGAGAGAAATATAATTTCGCATGGATTTAATTATTATCACGTAAAAACTTTATATGTGATATACTATTATTGTAAGGGAACGAGTTAAACACTAAAATTTATGGAGGGTATAAAAATGACTAACTTCAACACCATGTCCTATGAGTCCGTTCTTGATGCCATCAAGACCATCCGTGGTGGTTCTATGGCACGCATTACCTACTTCTCTGAAATGCCTCTCAAGGCTGTTCACAAGAACAATGGGTATGTTATCTACAAGGTGGTTAGCACTACTGCCCGGTTCGGTATCTCCTACTCAAACATCGGTTCTGTGGTTGCCCTCCGCAATGCTCCCAGCTATGTTGCTCCCACTAAGAAAGAGAACAACAATGAGTGGGTCATTGTAAACCGTGTTTCTCACAATTCCAAGACTGGCAAGACCAGTGTTCGCTTTGTTCCGATGACCAAGGGTTCCAACAAGAAGGTCACTTACATTCTCAAGTCTGCTGACCGCACTGTGGTTCTTGGTGAGTCCATCCCTGAGATGTTCAAGTGCATGGTTCAGGACAGCTACTGGAGGAATTCCTCTTGCCCTGTTGTACAGAGTGTCAACATCAACAACATCATTGCCCTGTATAACAGAGCAATGGGCTGATTGATAGGAGGTAACTGATATGCCTTTTGCACAAGCTATGGAACTTGTCCGAAATGAGTGGGGAACTGATATTCTCAAAGTTATTCGTTGCACAGAAACAACTAAAATGTCCTTTAAGGAGTTCCTTTGTCACTGCATGTGCTGTGGAGGTAACTGGGGTGGAATGCTTCTGTCTGGCATCAACAAACTTTACCCTAAAGTCTATGATGCGATTCCAGATGATATGGGCATTAATGCCTTTGGAATTATCTGTGCTGTTCTCGTTCTGTTAGATGTTAACTTTGAATAATAATAGATGAGGTTAAGTGTATTATGAATAACCATGTAAAGTTTATTAGAAAACATGTCTCGCAGAGAAACAGGCGTGGGACTATTTTTTATTTAGAAAAATCAGTCGAAGAAAGGAATGGAGAGTTTGAGTCAAGAGAATCAAGAGCAAAGAAAAACTCCACTAAAAGCGATTAGAGAAAAGTGTATTGGTTGTAGTGGGGACAGTGCCCATGAAGCGAAGCTCTGTCCTATAAGTAGGTGTCCTCTTTATCCGTTTAGGTTTGGAAAAAATCCATTTGTTCGTAGGATAAATTTGACCGCAGAGCAGAGAAAAGCAATTGGAGAAAGGTTAAAAGCTGGTAGAAATGCTGACAAAAGAAAATAAGAAAAGACTTACTATGTTATGTGATGAGGGCATGATTTTTTCACAGCAGTTAATGGATGAAGCATCAGATGTAAATAATAATTATTCTGATTATCAAAAAGCACAGAGATTGTTTCGAGCATTCTATGAACTTAAAATGGAATATCTTGGAAGAAAGGATGTATTTAAATGACATTTAGTGGGTTTGATGGAATTAAAGTAAAGATTATTGAAAAGATTATATCTGATAGTTATAATAATTATTCTACTATGGGATGTAATGACAAATTAGGATATATGGAAGGTATAATTGATAGTTTGTATTCTGTTGCAAGTGTCAGTTTTGATGATGATAAGAAGATTCTTAATGAGTGATGGGAGATTTGTAAAATGATTAAAGTTATTGATTTGATTAAGTGGGCAGACCGTATGTGTGTTGAAAAGTCAAGCAGAGTCCCTAACGGGTATATCAGAGGGCAGGACCTGCATGACCTTGCAAAGATTGTAAAGAAAAATGACCAAAAGGATTTTGATTTTAAAATGTTGGGGGATAGGTTTAGTCTGTAATGAAAGTATTTATTAGTTTTCCTATGAATGGAAAGTCATACGATGAAATTGTTCGTGAAAGAAATTCTATAATTAATAGATGCAAAGAATATTTTTCTGATGACGCATATTATATTGATACGGTTGTAAAGGAACTAATTGAGGAACCTCTGTATTATCTTGGAAAAGCAATTGAAGCACTTTCTGAGGCAGATATTGCAGTTTTTACAAGTGGTTGGGAAAAAGCTCGTGGATGTGACATAGAATATATTTGTGCACAAGAATATGGTATTCCAATTTTAATTTTATAAGCACATTAAGGATAATAGATATGAAAATTTCTACATATGTATTTAATAAATATCTAAATCAATCATATATAGATAATTTTGAAGATGATTTTGGGAAAGCGTTTAAGGATAAAGATATTACGTTTTTGACATTTGATAAATGGAAAGTATTTTATGAAGCTGACCCAGATAGCTGGAAATTTCACCATGATACATATGAGTTTGTATCGTCTGCAAATATCTATTATCCTTATTATTTATATATAAAAGATGGAAGAAATGCCTATAGGCTCATAAAATTTCCAAATAAAAGAGAGTACAAGAAATTCTATCGGTTTTATAAGAAAAATATTGAACATAGATTGGATGGAAGAGAGAATCAGCAAGAGATTTTAGAGCTTGCTCAGATTATTGGTGAAAAGGCTAAAATTAGAACAGAAGAAGCACAAAGGGAATTGACAAAGGGGTATAAAAATCTTTTGTCAATGACTTGTAATTCAGATGATATTCAAACATATTTTGCTGGAAGGGATTGGCAGTTGACAACAGATACAGATGAAGATAAAAAGTATTTCCCTAATCAGGTGCCATACAGAGTGGTAGTTAAAAGGTATGTAAGAGTTTACAAATATTATAAAGATACAAACTCCATGAGCAAATATATCTGCTACGATTTGCAACCTGGCTCATATGTTATATCCGAAGAAAAGTTTATTGATGGAATTGTATACTGTAAAGTGCAACACAATGCATACAACAGACAAAATGAATGGATTAAATTGGTTGATATATCTGAAAAGTTCCATGTCAATTAAATAATTATCACGTAAAAAATATATATGTGATATACTATTAGTGTAAGGATTTGAGGAAAACACCGTGTCTGAAAGGAGACTGCACTGTGATTAAGTACATTATCAAGAACTACTCCAAGGCTACTGAGAGCAATAAGAACTTTGCTGGTGAGGACTTCATTGCCTATTATGGCAAGGAAAATCGGTTGGTTGGTTACACTGGCAGTCACGCACAGCGTTACAATCAAGCATTCCCGATTAGTCGCTGGCTTGTTGAAGAATATGGGTATGACCGTAAGAGTGATGCAAGGCGTAATTGGGTCTACAAGAACCCTGACTATGACATGCCTCACTGGAAGAGTGAAGTTGAGATTATTGGAGTGGAGGTTTGATTATGTACTATACGGTTGAGTTTACTGTCTTCGATAGGACTGGTGTTATGGATGGAATGTCTATGAGCACCGTGGTAAAAGCAGATTCCATTGTTCATGCAGAACATCTTATTGATACCTACTGGTACAATCTCGCAAAGATGATTTCCATTGATTCTGTCAAGGAATATCATCTTCTCACAAATGACAAAATTTAATTTGGAGGTTACTTACATGCTGTATCCTACTCTTTCTGAAGTCGCTGACCACATTGCCAAACACCACTCATCTTTTGCTGGTCTCCCCATTGGAGATGTTTACTTTGTTCTTTGGGAACTCTCCAAGGTTGTTTCTTCTACTCCCTGTGTCGGTGCTACGTTTCCTGCTGTGGTAGTGATTCCCGACATCGACTACTCCATCAATACCTACATCACCATCAATCGTGTCAGTGGTGGTTGGGAAGTAACTGAATCCACAAAGGAACCCAAGTGTTAATAAGGAGGTAAAATAAAATGGGTTACGAAAGCAGACTGTTTATCATCAAGCGCAATGTATGTGAGATTGGTGACGGCATTTGGGTTTCCGGTCATAAGCTTGCTGAAATTGAACTGTGCTGTATGGGGCACAACAAGAACTACAAGTATTTCAACGAGATTTTCAAGACCCCCGTTGATTTTGACCTCCACAATACAGGGGCTATTATTGACGAGAGCAGCGACTATAATCCTGAAGATTATCGTGTGGATTCCTACGGCAAGCACTGCTGTTATACTTCCATTGATGATGTTGTCAAGTACATGGAAGAGTTGCTTGAAGAGGGAGAAACTTATTGGCGTTTGAAGCCTGCCATTATGACTCTTAAAGCATGGAAAGCTGAAAACACTGGTGCTAACGATGACCCCATTGTGGTTCATTGGGGACATTGATTGGAGGTATAATACAGAATGTTTAAGATTGTTATCAACATTGATGGTAACTGGGTTGACATGCCTAAAGATGGAGGTCTCAGACTGTCTGAGGCTTGCTATCGTGCAGACCTATACAAGAGTAGGAACGAAAAAAGACAGTTCATTGTTGTGAATGAAGAAAATGGTGACATTGAATATCAGGTTTAGTAAATGAAAAAGGATAATAATTATAAAAACAATAAAACAAAAAAGAACAATAAGTATTATAGAGTGTGTGGGATTTGTGGAGAAAGATACCCACAAAGTTCCATGATTAAAGATGGTGGTTCTGACACAGGTTGGATTTGTAGGGACTGCCTTATTGATTTACACCCAGAGTATTTGGAGGAGTTTGAATGTGCATGGAAATGAGAAAACTTTGTCCGTTTAAGGCAATCACTACAGTTGTTCGTAGGCATAATGCACGGGAATACACCGAAACTGAATTTGGATACTGCGAAGAAGACAGATGCATGATGTATAAGTTTTGCAAAGATGATGAGCCTGATTTTAAGGAGACAGAAAATGGAAAGAAGCAATTTGTTCCGTGGGAAGCGAATTGATGATGGTAAATGGATTTATGGGTGGTACTGTAAATATCCGTTTGGAAGATGGCCTTTGAAAGATGCAATAATTCCGTCAGAAGATGCAGAAGAAGGGTATCATCATTTTGAGCAGATTGACCCAGATACATTAGGAGAATATACTGGTCTTACTGATAAGAATGATGTGAAAATCTTTGTGGGAGACATTGTTAAAAAGAAAGATTATTTTGGAATGCAGAATATGCATGTTGGTTTTTTTAATGGTAAGTTTTGTTGTTGGTATGATAGTGCATGGAAATATTATACCTTAGATGATAGCAGAATTGAAGTTATTGGAAATATTTTTGATAATCCGGAGTTATTGAATGGGTAATTATAGTTTTGAAGTAAAGTTCGAGTTATTTGGGGTGCTATTGTTTTCTGTGTTAGCTGTTCTATTTCATTTTTTAAATATAAAGGTTTTGTGTGTCACATGTATCTGTCTCGCAGTATATGCAAATTGTTGGTATAGGCATTACAGACTTTTAGATGAGATAAGTAAAATTGCAAATAAGTTAAATAATAAAAATTATAATAAAGATGAAAATGGGGATGAAGACAATGACTAATGGCGACAGAATCCGTGTAATGGATGATGAAAAACTTGTCGATGTTCTTATGGATGCTGGACATGACTTTCCTGTGTACTGTAATCCGATGGAGGCAGAGGTTAGTTGTGACTTTAACTGTGGAAGATGTTGTTTAGAGTGGCTGAAAGAGGAAACTGATGATACGGATAGAGAAAGATAGGTTTAGTTGTAATTGTTGTTTTTCAAAAGATAATGTTACAACAATTTCGTTTTTAAATCATATGAAAAATGGCACTTGTGTGTGTTTATGTTATAAGTGTAGAAAAGAACTATATGAGATGTTAAAGGGTGAGTTTGATGAGTGACAAAGAATGGGTGTCTGTCAACGATAGACTGCCAGAACCTGGAACTGCTGTGTTGGTCTGGGGAGGTAGGAGCATGTATACTGCTGTGTATGGAAATCGTGGTGGATATACAAATCAGTGGTGGAAACTAAATAGTAAGACACATTACTGCAACCCTACACACTGGATGTATTTACCGGACACTCCTGTTGTGCAAACCTCCACAAAACTATAGAAATTGCGGATTATTTTGAAAGGAAATAAATAACATGGTTAAAGTATTTACATTAAATGAAAAGGGTAAGATAGAACTGTCAAAGCAAGAACTGGAATCTCTGTTAAATGAGAGTTATTGGGATGGGTACTATGCAAGTAAGTGGACATATGCAAGTCCTGATACTAACCCAATTAAAATAACGTGGAACCCATACAGCCAATTCTCCACAGGCACAAATATAACAGTAAAAGGAGAAAAAGACAGTGTATGAGTGTTTCCATTGTGGATGCATGTCTGTTGTATGGAGTGCAGATTTTGATTCAGAGGACTATGGGTATGAAGAACCCGGCATTATACATGAGTGCCATTGTGTGAACTGTGGGGCACAGATAACATACTTTGTCCCAATTGATTTTGAGGAAGATAAAGACGAGCAATGATAGAGGTAGTAGCATATGTTTGTATTAGAATTAGGAAATAATGCTATAACTAATAGTACAAAAATTATGGGGTGCAATAACTGTGGTTCAAGATTTATTTATAATGAATGTGATATTATAACTGGTGTTGATGCAGATTATTATTCTGTAAAATATTTGTTGTGCCCAGTATGTGGAAAATATATTGAATTAGAAAAAGAAAAGGATGCACTTGCAACTGCTTTTTCAAATCTTTTAGGGTTTAATTTAAATAATGACACACAATAAGGTATTTTATAAATGATTGAAAATGATTATACTGAAAGTGATTATTATGTAAGTTTTGATGCCGTTTTTCGTGCGATAGACGAATACTGGGTGCTGTGGTTGTCCACACATATGGGATGATTCATGTTACGATGGGCACAATGGAAATTTTGATTGGCTTAAACAAGAGGTTACAGATAATGACAAATGGTGATAGAATTAGAAGCATGACTAATGAAGAGATTGCAATAGAGTTTGAAACCATTCAAACAACGGTATATATAACATTGATAGAGCAGGGTCAGTTGCCACCATTCATTATAAATGGAGTGCTTGACTCAATTGATGAATCAAGAGAAAGTTGGTTGAAATGGTTAAATAAAGAAACAAACAAAGATAAAAAACCAGATTTTACAAATCATGTTGGAAATGCATTAGATTATCCAAATTAAAAGGAATTTACATGATGGTAACAAAATGAAATATTTGAAATGGAACTATTGCAAAAACCTAAATGAGATAAATGATGCAATAATAGAGGCTGTTTGGAATAAAAGTTTTGACTGGGAAGGAATAACTGCTGAAAATATTTTAAATATTAATTGGGATAGTAATCAAGGATGTTATGTTGTATTTTGGAGGTATGATAGTGGAAACTGATTTGCTTACATTGGCAGAAGCACAGATTGCAGAAAAGCAGTATGAAGAAATTAAGGCAATAAAAGAAAGACTTGAAAAAGATAAAGAAACAATTGTAAAAGCAATTCAAATGGTTAATGAGCATACTCTATATAAAAGGGTTAAAAATGAATATGGTCGTTCCTATAAATATGTTCTTGCCACAGAAGAAATGCTTAAAGAGGATTATCTTAAAAAGCATGACAATAGTTGGTATTCAAAGGGGATTAGATTTAACAGTAAAGATGAGTATAATAAATATTCCGGTGTAATTTTAACAGTAAATGGAGAAGCATACTATGACATTAGATATGCTTTGGAAACGTACAAAGAAACTGTGGAAGAAAAAGAAAGAAAAGTTAATAGATTAAATGAATCTATTAGGGAACTTCAGGATGAGAGTGTTGATGGGAGTTAAAATGAAGATGACAAATGCTGATAAAATCCGTGCTATGAGCGATGAGGAATTGGAAGAACTGCTATTTCGTGCGAGAAGTAGTGATACTGCCCCTTGGTGCGATTACAGAAAATGCAAAACGGAAAGCACTTGTCGGGTTTGTAGACATAACTGGCTGAAACAGGATGTGTCCGACAATGGCTGATATTCTGATTCGGGGCATGGAGATACCAACCAACCGAGATGTTACAATAAGGATTGACCCAAACGGAGAAGTTTATGTTTATGGCACTTATCCTACTATGTTACTGAGGGCTGTCACTCTCCCGGAAGGGTATGGTCGCTTGATTGATGCGGATGCTCTAAGAAAAGAATTCCAAGAGCCAGAAAATTGGAATGATTTTGCCCAAACGGTGTACCACATAACTGGGATATGGGCAACGATTGATACCGCTCCAACCATCGTACCAGCGGAAGGAGGCTCTGCTAATGTGTGAATGGGGGCATGGAATATGCACTGCTCCAAACACGGATTGTCCTCATTGGATAGGAACAGTTTGTGAGTTAGATGGTGCTTTTTACAATTTTGAAAATGTGCGGAGTCCCAAAAAGCCGGAAGGAGGTTGAGAATATGGAAACTGAATACATCAAGACTGTAGACGCATTGAATGGGATATATAACTGCCCTACAAAAACAGATGCAGATGGATATATTTGGGTTCGCACAATAGATGTAGCTCATATGATTGATGATATTCCCACCGCTGATGTGCGGCCTGTTGTGTATGGAGGCTGGAAACCTAATCCGATAAATCCGTACTGGTTGGATTGCACAGTTTGTGGATACGCCAAGCCGGAAAGAACGGTTTACAACTTCTGTCCAAATTGCGGAGCAGATATGATGAGATATTATCATAAGATTATTCCAGGATGTATTGACAATTATAAACATAGAATGGAAAAATAAACATAAAATTTTTATTCAAATATACTGAAAAAATAGTCTAAATTATTTATAAGAAATAATTAGATGGAAGTGATAAAAATCTAATGGAAAAAAAGAAAAAGAAAAACGCCTTTGGTTGGTTCCAAGTATTCAAAGGAGACCCAAAAAAAAGCGAAGAAGTATTCAATCATATGATGAATGACCACCCAAATGCAGAATCACAAAGCGGAGAATCAACTGCCTCTGATGGAGCAATGGCAGAAGCATTTAATGATATGATGAAAAATCCGGAAACAAATTTAGAAGCTATGAGAGCATTAAGGGAGCTATGATAAATAAGGAACAGCTTATAAAACATATAGAAGAAATGCCAATTGATGAACTTCAATCAGCTATATGTAAAGCATTAGAAGACAGTGGTATTAAATATAAGATAGGTGGAGAACCGGAAGAAGGGTTTCTTCCTCTTAGTGAGTTCTTTCATGAAGGTTGGTTTACAGAGGGCTTAAATGAATGGAAGAACAATCAATAATCTATAAACAAAGAAAATCAAAATCCTTGTGTGTATTCTCAGATGGAAGTTCTTTGTATTTCGGAAGAGGAAAATTTGATAACTGGTGTGTATTCTTTTCGCCAGCTAAAATACACATAGATAGAATACCATTAGACAGAGAATATTTCTCTGATATAAAACAGCTTGGAAAAAAATATGGCAATGAAAGAGTGTATAAAGATTTTGTAAGTCTGTATGATAAAACAAATTATTTTATAGAGCAGTCTGTATTAAACAGCATTAGTGAAATTGCAGGGAGATATGATAAGGAAGATTTGCTACGAGTTGAAAAGCTGTTTTCTATATTATATTTGACAATGATTGCAGAAGAAAACAAAGAACATGCTCCATTGGGAAAACGAATAAAACGACTTGGTATTTATAGGATATTGATAGAAGATTTTGATGCCAATAAAGCTGCTGATGAAGATAAGAAACGGCACTGGATTGATATTGCTTCTGACTGTGATAAAAAAGGATTTTGAAATGAAAGTAAAAGAACTGATTGAAGAGCTTTCCAAGTTTGATGGAGAATTAAAAGTTAGTTTCTTTATTCAAAATAGAGAAAATCATTTAAAAGAAAATGATGTGTTCTTTTGTGATAAGATGTTTATAAATACTGATGCAGATGGGAATGAAGTTTACTGCATTGGAAATCATAAGGAGTAAAAATATGTATATAGACGATATTCCACATATAAAGTATATACCAGTGTGTAGTATGTGTGGAGAACCTATTTCAAAATATGAACAAATTTATGTTAGTAGAGAGACAAAGCAGGATGAATCAGGTTATAAATATTTAGAAACTCATGTTCATCCATGTAAGTGTGAGAAATGTGGTGCAATATTTGAATACATTTCAAAGTTAATAGATAGACCTGAACACTATTTCATGGAATCATGTCCCCAATAGTATATATTATTCGTGACACATAATTGTAACTTTTCTGTGTATTATAACTTTGTTTAAGTTGTAATATTAGCAAAAGTTACAATTAAGTTTTTGAAAGGAAAGTAAAACAAATGAAGAGTAATGCAATCGTATTGTACGTGGATGGTAATTTTTCTGTTATAGACAATACAAGTGATAATAATAAGGATGTTGGATTTTTGAAGAAGTATTTGCACATTCCAAATGACTACATAGAAACTCATTTGTATGATGCTACAGATAAGTTTGAAGTGAAGTATGTATTATTCAGAAATACAAGTTGTCTTGGAGAATATAAGATAAAAAATGAAAATGCTTCTAATCTTATCGGAGAAGATGTTTATTGGAATTGTGCTATAATGAAAGTTGTTGACCAAAGTAAACCTTTATATGATTTAGAGTTTGGCCGTATGGAAGAAGAAGATATAGTAAAAATTTTGAATATGTGTAAGAAGAGCACTTAAAAGGTGCTCTTTTTTATTGCAAAAAAATTTTGAAAATTTGAATTTTTGCAGTTTTCTATATGCCCCATTTGCTAAATTATATGTATAGATAAGGGTGATGAAAACAATGAAATTTAGATTAGTAGAAACATACACAGACTACGGATATAAGAAGAGTGGGGTTGAAATTGCTACTGATAGCACAGATGAATTCCCTGTTGAAAAGGAAAAGGCATTCTTTGTTCCTTATAAGAGTGAATTCAAAAAGTATGAGATAACAATAGAGAATAAACCAACACAAAAAATTTGGGCGAGAAATCCCAAAGAAGCATCAAGAATCTGTAGACGGATGTATGATAAAGAAAAGATAAAAATATTAGGAGTTAAAGAAATATGAGATTTAAATTGGTGGAAAGAGCTTTATTTGAAGATATAGAATCCATGAAGAAATACTTTCCAAATATTCCTGATGAACAATTCCAAAGCTTAATAGAATTAGACCCAACATACACGCCGGGTTCAAAGAACGCAGGAACTTATGGAAGATGGATTCTTACATTAGCAAATAAAGGAAAGTTAGATAATATTGGACATGTCAAAGATTTACTTACACGGTTTAATGACAATGCAAAATATCTAAAGAACAAAGATATTATGCGCTATAAGACTATGGATGAAGTTGAAAATATGCTCAATGATGAAGATTCATATAAAGAGCAGTCACATAGACAAGAAGTTAGAGACAGACAGAAAGCAAGAAAGAATGCAGACTTAGGCAATGAAGCAAAAAAAGTCTATGAGGATTCTACTTGGGAAGTATGGGTTCCATTAACTTATGCTGCTTCATGTAAATTAGGTCAGGGTGCTTCTTGGTGTACTGCAAGTACAGAATCAGATTATTATTACAACCATTATAAGAACAACTATGGTGGAGATTATTATATTAATATTAATAAGCAAGACCCAGAGGAAAAATATCAGTTCCATTTTGAATCCGGACAGTTTATGGATGTTGACGATGCTGCTATAGACCTATCTGATTTCTTGAGTAAAAACAGAGGACTTAAAGAATTCTATTCTGGTACAATGTATAATATTTATGTAAAGAAATGGGACATTTCAGAAGATGGAAAAGCATCCGTTAATGGCAGTGTTCTTGCAGAGGCTTTATCTAATAGAGATATAGATGAGAGTTTATTAAATGCTTATTTCTCAGGAGAGTTGTATGATTATTTTTCTGGATATGGCTTTTATGCAGATATGCAAACATTAGAGTATAATATTGATGAAGTGGATGAGAGAAATAAGAGTAAATTAGAAGAAATAACGGGGCTGTCTGTTGCTGATAAGGATTTTGTTTTTGATGTAAGACAAGATTATTCTGATATTTATGATATTTTAATATCAGCGTGTGATGTTGCATTGGAGGAAGGTGCATCAGAAGAATTTTATAAGGACTTTACAAGGAGTTTGTACAGTAATTCAAGACCATTTATAATTGATTGGGAAATTATTGGTGGGTCAAAAGTAAATGTTGCAGTGAACATGAAATACTTACAACAAAATATAATTGATATAGTATCTATTGTTGCTTCAGAAGATGTTGATACCGATGATTTTAGTTATATTGTTGCTTATTATATTGGAGTAGATTTTTATTTCAGTGAACCAAGATATGGATGGACTGGATTTAGTGCAGAAGCATTTAATAATGTACTGTTTGATGAATTACCAGAGGCTTAAACAATTAAATTTATATTATATATTAGTAGAAACATTTAGAAAATCAAGCGATAATATATATGAATTGTATCGTGGAGTCAAGGATTTAGAAAATATAGAAAATTCAAAAAATGCATTGTGGTTTTCAGATGACTTGGTATATGCTAAAAGATATGCTTACGATTTTGGAAGACTTTGTAAGTGTTTAGTTAAAATAGAAAATCCATATGTTAGAAAAGGATACCCAACAACTTGTCCATATGAAACATTTATTGATTTGTATAAACCGAAATATGAAGAAGATGGATATGTACCATTTTTTCATCCAGATGGAGGGGCCAGGTCTTCAAAAAAATGGGTTAAGTATTTTATGGGAATTGCTGATAAAGTATTAAGAGAAAAACCAAGAAAAAACGGCAACACCTATGAGTGGGACTCTGGAATATACTGGCAAGTTCTTGATTACCTAAACGCAAAGAAAGCAAGAGAACTTGGGTATGATGCAATCATATATGAGATGAAAGGGTATGCCTCAGATGAGTATTGTGTTCTATACCCACAGAAAATGATATTAGAAAAAACAGAGGTTTTAGAATGAGATTTATATTAGTAGAAAATGTTATTCTTGATGAGGGCATACAACAAGACTTCAAAAACAGGCATGGAGAAGATTTGTTTAATCAATTTATGTCCGTTAGAAATAAATTAGAAAGTCCTTATAACGATATGTCCTATTGGATTAAGAGGTCATCTGAAGAATTACAGGATTTTTTAGATAACACAGAAATAAAAAAATCAAATAGGGAAATTACAAAAAAAGATAAAACAGGTGCAAAGCTTGTTGCACAAGATGGAAATGTAAAGCTATATTTTATAACTACATATGATGCCATGAAGTATTATGGTAAAGGAACAAGATGGTGTATAGCTGGTAATTATCGTGGGCACGAAGATAGAGGCCAAGAATATTTTTATGGCTATATTGAAGACTACAAACTTGATGGTGGATATTATGTTATAACTGATGGGAAAGACAAGTATTGTATTTTAACTTCTGACAAAGAAATAGAAAGTGTTTGGAATCCTGCTGACCATCCTGTTAAATTAAATGTATTGCCAAATGCGTTTGTTGATGTACTTAGAAAGTATAGTGAAATACATGTGCCAAACGAATTTGAGATTGAAAATGGAGTTTTATTAGAATATAATGGGTCTGACATTGATGTTGAAATTCCTAACGGTGTAACTGTAATTGGTAATAATGCTTTTTATGAATGTGAAGAAGTTGAATCAATAAAAATTCCAGAAAGCGTTTCTTATATTGAAGCAGGAGCATTTTATGGGTGCAGTAATCTATTTTCTATTGTAATACCAAAAAGTGTTGTAACTATTGGTACAGAGGCTTTTGGGCATTGCTCTTCTCTAACCAATGTAACAATTTTAGACGGTGTAGAAAAAATTCAAAATGGAGCATTTTATTTATGTTCTAATTTGAATTCCATAATAATACCTGCCAGTGTTGAGCGCATCGGTCAGGATGCATTTAAATTTTGCAGAAGCATAGAAACTGTTTACTATGGTGGAACATTAGAAAAATTGGAGAAAATAACAGGTCGTGGAAATTATAGATTGCTTGATGCAGATAACCTTATCACAGAAATAGGTGATGTTAAGCTTTATTTCAATAGTATAATTGAAAGTTATAATAAGAGTGGAGTAAAAATGAAATTTAGATTAGTCGAAAGTGCAACTTCATTCCTTGGAAAGAATAATAAAGTTCCATCTGAAGAAGATATAAAAGAGGGTAACGCTTATTACGCAGGATTAAAAGTTGTGTATGACCCAAGAGCAAAAGAGGATGCAAGCAACTGGACAACATTTATAAAAGTAACAGATAAGTTTTTTGAACATCCTTATAAAACACAGCAACATATTTTGAACCACGAAGTTGCTCATAATTTTGCTGATGACTTAATGCGTAAAAATACAGGAAGATGGAATGAATTTGCAAGTGCATTTATCAAGGAGAAGAAAGTGCCGGAGGGTTCTATGGCATGGGAAAGAGGACAAAGAACTTACTGGGAAGGTTTGTATGGAGACATTGGTGCAATTGCTTTATCAGAAACAGTAACACAAGCAATTGTAGAATATCTTGACAACCCGGACAGATTAAAGCAAAGAAGCAAAGAAGCTTTTAATGAAATAGATAATTATATGAGAGGAATAATGTGATGGCATTAAGTAAAGATAATGTTGGAAAACAAGTAATATACAATGATACAGAAAAAGAAATGTATATTACTGGTGAAATAGTAAGATATTACAAAGATGAAGATAATAATGAAGAATTTTATATGGTCAGTTTATGGCCATCAAAAGAAGTAATTAGATTTGATGATGATACAAATTTAACAATAATATAAAGGAGACTAAGAATAATGTTAGTATATGAAAAGAATAATAAGTTAAATATCAATTTTGAAAACAGCATAGAAGAACAGCCTGATATTGTATTAGGCAAAGAAGATGGAAAAACAGAAATATTAGTAGATGGACAGCCCTCTGGTGGAGGCGGTGGTGGAGCTTCTATTTTATGTTTAAATTTTGCAAGTAGTGAAAGCGGATGGGTTTCCGATAAAACATTTCAAGAAGTTTTGGAAGCATTGAACGGAGGTTCTTTTGTTTATGGTTATGTCCCAGAAAATAAACTTTATGTATATTTAGATGGTGAGGGTCTTGATGAGCAAACATATACTGAAATAGTAAAAGTATATTTTAGAAGTATTCCATCAATTTATTCAGGTTATATTCATCAAACAAGTTTTACTATGATTAATGATGGTAGTATTACTTATGATGAGAGCAGTAGGTAGTATTTAATAAAAAAGGGGATAAAAAATGAAAGATAAAAACTTAGTAGAAAGATATGATGATAATCCCGGCGCATACTTTAGTATGTTAGTGGAATCAGTTGAAGATAAAGAAGATAAGAAAGAATTAAAAGAAGACCATATATCTTCATGGAAAGATGCTCTTCATAAGAATTATGTCAGTGATTTTAGTGGAAAAACATACCCAAGTACAGTTGAAGAAGCAAGTAAAAAAGAAATTAAATGGTTTAAATCAAAAGTTGAAAATTTTAGAAAAGCACATGATGAATTTTTAGATGCATTATATGAAATTAAAACATTTGATTCAAGTGATGTTCTTGTTGGTGGATATGTAGATGAGAATGAAACTCCATATCCGTTTGATTTATCTTTTGATGAGACTGGAATGGGGTTATGGTTGCGGTCTGTTGAAGAAAATTGTGACGCATTATATGAAGAAGCATTAAATGAATCTCTTAAAGAGAGTAAATCTGGAGCAAAGGAAATAGCCAAAGAGATAGCAAAGCAGTTTGGTATTAATCCGAAGATTGTTTCTACAAAGTTAGGCTATTATAGAATTCCTACAAAGATGTTATTTGGAGATTTTATAGAGAAAGCAAAGGATAATGGTTTTATAAACACTGGTAAAAAAAATATATTCCATAAAGACATAAACGGAGCAACAGTTTCTGTGGAATTTGATGAAAAGAATAGTGCAATATATATTGACTTCAAGTATAAGAAAGATGCATCTCTTAAAGAACAAAAAGAGGTTACAAGAGAAGAAAAGATAAAAGCAATTTCAAGTAATCCAGAAGCAAGAAAGATGGCACAAAAATTAACAGACCAAGGAGAATTATCTCTTGATGCTATTATAAGTTTTGTGTATGCTGATTTCTTTGGAAAAGAAGAATCTCTTAAAGAGGATAAGAATGAGTTATCAATAGTTGGAGAATTTGAAACTGGTGAAAATTTTGGGCAGTCAGCAGGAACATCTAAAAAAAATCAAGCAATATTTAGAGCAAAAGCTTTAATGAAAATGAAAGGTCTAAGCAGAGCAAAAGTTATTAATGCAAAGGGAAATGTTGTTTGGGATTCTGATACAATGTTAAAAGAGAATAAATTTGTTCCACAAGCTAAAATGTCTAAGAAAGCTCAAAAAGAGTTAAATGACAAAAAGAGAGGAACTTGGGGCAATACAAATCCTGTAACTAAAGTTCAACCAAATAAAAAAACCTACGATAGAAAAAGAGATAAGAAAGTTGTAGACGAAGCATTAAATATTGGATATTGGTCGGCAGACTCTTGGGGTAGTGATTATCCTCCTGATAATTGGGAAGAAATAGTTTCAAGAGCAAATGAAATGATAAAAAACAAATATTTGCAAACTCGTGATGAAGAAGAGACAAGAGATTATTCTTCAAGACTGTGGGATGGTTATTGCAGAAGAGCAAGACAGTTAGAGAAACAAAGAGGTAAGAAAGCTACAAATGAAGCAAAAGAAAGTTTTTCTTCATTATCCAAACTTGCAGATAGAGTTGAACAATTAAAAAATGTGTACAGTGCTTATGAGGACAATGGCATAATCAAGATTAAGTGCAAATGGAGAAAATCAGAAAAACAAGCAAGAAATGACCATATTGATGTAAATGCTTCATTAAAAAAATTACTTGGTGACAAAAAATATAAACTTGTATTTGAAAAGATAGACAGTAGAGATGGTGGAAAAGAATTTAGTGCCATACTTTCTTTAACAACTTCAATTTAAGAAATATTAACTTGGTGGGAAATAAATGAAATTTAAAAAACTGAATGAATACAGAATAGCTTCTTCTAATACTGACGAAAGAATTAAAAGGATAATAACTGAATTTAATCGTATTCAAGATAAACTCAATTATTATAGTGGTAAAGGAGTAAAGGGATATGATAGCAGTTTAAGAAGTTATATGAGTAAATGGTTAGATAATCGTATCAATGCTCATGATATTTCAAGAGATGATAAAAAAGCTATAATGACTGCAACTTATACTGGTACTTTTGACGCTTTAAAACAACTGTCTGATTTACAATTAACATGTTTAGAAAAAATAATTAAAGATAGAACAGATGCTTTAAAGAGAATTGCTAAAAATTATAAGGAATTAAAAGCAGAAGATAAGATTAAGCCTATTAAAGACAAGCTAATTAGTATGAAAAAAGAAATTGAAGATAAATATAAGCAAATATATTGGGCACAGCATTATGGTGATGATGAGCATGGTGATTGGGATACATCTGATAGATTAGAAAATGAAATACATTCTATTGTTAATGAAATGAGAAAAATAGTTGCAAAATATCCAGAACTTACTTATATAGTTGAAGATATTCTTAATGATTGGTAATTAAAAATGGATACTGGTGATGAAATTATGGAAATGGAAGAAGAGGATTAGGAAGATGAAGATTAATTTAAGAGAAAGTTTGGGTCGCTTAGACCTATTGACTGATAATAAGTATGATTTAAGAAATACTTATGATTGCAGTAACATTTCTAATGATAAGAAAAAGAAACTTGCAGAATCTATTTCAAATAATGCAAGCGCAAAACAGATATACAATATTTTGAATGAGGATATTAAAGACTATGACTGGCGTTACTGGATGATTGATTCAAAGTATGAGGCAAATGCTTATTTTTATAATTCTCACAGCATGAGTAATAATTATACCGGTCTTGCAGATGATTTATACACCGATGACTTTGAAGAAGTAAAAGATTGGACTTGGGAAAAAGTTCAACATGGTTTATTTGTAAGTGTCATTGACCGTGAAAATGGAAATGAAGTAAATATAAATCCAGAAAATTATGATTTTGAGTCTGATGATGCCTATAGAGTATTTGATGACTTAGATGAGTTAAGTCCTCTACATGAGTCATTAAATGAAGAAGATAATTTTAATAGTGATGAGTATGAAAGAAAGCATATTCTTCGTCTTGCCAAATCCGTTGAAGAAGCTTCAAAAAGAAAAGGCATAAATATTAGCAACTTAAAGAAAACTGCAAAAAAATACATTGAAAATCATAAAGATACAAAGCATAAAAAAGAGTTAGATAAGCTTATAAAAGTATATAAGTCTCTTGATGAAAAAGAAGAGTGTCTTGAAGAAGATACAGTTAAACAAAATGGCAAATGGGTGAATAAAGGTAAAGAGGGAACCCACGGAAAGTTCAAAACAAAGAAAGCGGCTGATGCTCAAAGAAAGGCAATGTTTGCTAATGGGTATAAAGGTGAGTCTTTAAAAGAGGATGCTGAAGATGATTTTAACTCAGAGTTTGATGAAAGACATGATGTGGTTTCTTATTACAGCATTAAACAAAATGTTTTGCATAAAGATTTGGAAGAAGTAGCAAAAGTGATGGTAAAAGATTGGGAATCTGATTGTACAAGAGAAGAGTGCCTTGAAGTTATTTCTGAAATATGTAATGACCCAGATTCTTGGAACTCAACATATTCATCTATTGAAGAATCATGCTTACAGAGAATTTCAAATTTTGGGCATGAAGAGAATAGAAAGCTTCTAAATGGTGGTCCTTATGAGAATAGAGAAGAAATGTCGGACATTCTGTATACAATTTGTAGTAACATGAGAGGAACACATGAATCATTGGAAGAGTCTGTTGAAGAAGATTATGATGAGAAAAAATCTGTCGAGTTTGCAGACTATTGGGTATGGGCAAAAACCAAAGACGGTAAATGGAAAATGTATGATGCCGTAAGCTCAGAAGAAGATGTAAAAGACAGTTTAAGACAAGCAAAAGCAGATAAGAGATTTGTAGACGCAAAAGTTACAAAGAATGGAGAACGCCCGGATGGAAAATGGAAATACAGTGTTCTTACTTCTGAGGGATTAAATGAAGATTGGCCTGATGACCTTGAGGGAGATTTATTTGTAGTAAAAAATGGAAATAAGTACCTTACAGAAAAAGGTAAAAAGTTTTATATAAATGAAATAAAAGAAGCAGAAGATAAAGAAGATTTGTGGGACATTGTTCATGAGATTTTCTTCTATGATAAATCTTTATTTGCTATGCTGAGACATTTCCCAAAGGATAAAGATTTTGAATGGTTACAGCAAAGATGTATGGATATAATTAAATCAACTATGTTTAATGAATCACTAACAGAAGCAAACTATGGTGGTGCCTATGATATAGACCCAGAAATGTTCTGGACTAAAGATGATTTAATTGAGTTCTCTGATGCTGTGTGTGAAAAACTTGCAGACAAGTTTGGCTATCAGTATGATATAGCCGATGTTGGTGCTGAGAATAATAATGATATGTATATTACTATCATGGATACTACACACGACATTGAGGCCGATGTTTCATTTAGAATCAAAATGAGCAGGATTCGTTCACCAAGAGATTTAATGAAATATCTTGATACTGTTGTTTCTCAATTTGTTAAGAAGTTTGAGGAAGAATATCAATACTATAATTTTGATGAATCATTGACAGAAGATGCTGACGCATCTTATACAAGAGCGTATAGGCAATCAAAGAAAGAATCAAAGCGTTTTTCTGACGAAGTTAAAAAAGGAAAAGCATGGGACGAGGTTCTTGTAAAACTTGGGTATGAATGTGTAGACCCAAATTGTACACTTTGGGAAAAAGAAGTTGATGGTGGAAATTCCATTGTGTTTTCATTTGAAAACTTTGGAGAAAATATTTCTGATTCTGATGTTGAGTGCTATGTTGTTGACAAGAATGGAAATGTGCCAACAGGATTTAATTCTTCTGTAGTAAGATTTAATGAATCTTTAACTGAAGATTACGGTGAATCAGACTTTAGTGTAGAAATGTATGAATTAGATGAAGATACTTTAGATAATAAAGCTTTGTTAGATACAATTCCTGTATCTATAGAAGAAGTAAAAAAATATCTTGGTAAATCTTTTGATACTTATATAAAAGGAGTTACTAAAGAACATATAGAAAAAGCTGGAGGAATCCCAACTACTTGGAGCATTGGTCGAGTTATTAATGGTATAGCAGAAAAGAAATTTTTAAATAGTGATAAGAATAATGCAAATATAATTCACCATAGTGGTGATATTATTACTGTTAATAATATAGGTTTATTTCCAAGTGGCATTAAGAATCTTTCTAAGAAATTAGGAAAACTTCTTTTACCAAAGAGAGAAAATTTAAAAGAAAGCATGTCTGAAATTATGGATGACTTTGCTTATGCAAGAAGAAATTGGGATAGAATAGGAACGGGTATTTCGCTTGACGATGCGCTTGAAGAGTACAATGCTCAATATGGTAAAGAAGGTTTTTATGCAAGACCTTTGTATAGTGAATCAGAATGGAATAGGATGGTAGGTATGTTTAAGGATAAAGAATTTTGGGAATCTTTGAACGAGGATGTTGATGATGAAGCAGACTTTGACACAGAGTCAGACTTTAGTGATGGTGTCATAGAAGAGGGAGTACATGATGATATGTCGAAAGAGGAATTATATGTTCTTGCTACAGAGGAAGCAGATAGTGATGCTAATAGACTGAGAGACGGTTGGCAAAGATATGATGATAAGTCTGTCTCTGAACTGTTAGGAGTTCTTGGATATATTTCTGATGACCCAAACAGTGTTTACATGTATAAAGAATTAGGATATGGGTTTGCTTCTGTGTTTAATCTTGAACCATTTGACGGTGGAAAAGATTATGTCGAATACTTTGTAGTTGATGAAGATAACAGAATTCCAAGAGGATTTACAAAAACAAGACTTATGCTTGATGCAGATGTTGAATCCATGACCGAAGATATTGATGACGAAATTGACCTTGACTATGAAACTGGCTTTAGTGATGGTGGTGTAGAAGAAGGGGGCACCTTTTCAGAAGATGGAAGAGAGTGGTCTTGGGTTGAAAGAATCGCAGGCCCTATTCATTTAGACTTTGATAATTGGGCTGTTTGGTCAGCAAGAGATTGGGGTTATATTCAAGAAAAAATTAGACCAATTCTTCTTAATAAAGAAGAGCTTACTGTTGAAACTCTCACAAAGATTTATGACGAAGCAGAAGTTGCATACTTTGTAGTTGACGAAGACACTGGTTTTATTGATTGGGGACCTGTTGAAAGTCAAACAGAGGCACAAGATTTCTTAAATGGCAAGGTTGAAGACTGGGAAAATGAAGATGAATATGATGAATCATTAAAAGAATCAAAAGACCTGAAAGAATGGTGGACAGTAGACCTTGACTACGAAGATATTGGAAGTTATGGGTATACTTATGAAGTAGATGGAGAAGATGTTGTTGACTATCTTACAGAAATGCTGTACGATGGAGGCGAATATCCAGATTTTCTTGAAGACAAATCTGATGGGGAAATAAGTGCTTGGCTTGATGATGAAGAAAACTATCCTAAGTTTAGAGATTGGGTAGAAGAAAACTTTGATGCCTTATTCAAGAAATATGAATATAAGATATTAGAGCATTTTGAAGACGAAGCAACTATGAAATACTTTGACGAACACGAGGATGACGATTGGGGATATGGTTCTGATAACGGTTCTGGAATGACTGATAGGGATTTCCTATAAAGAAGGTGTAAAAACTAATGAAGTTTAGATTAAAGGAAACAGTAGAAGTAAATAGAAATAGAAATAGAAAAAGACTTGCAGAAGACTCTTCTATGTCAAAGTTCCATATGGTGTTTACTGTAGATGGCGTGAAATCCGAACAAGATGTATCTGCTGTAAATGTTCAAAAAGCAGAGGAATTAGTTAGAAAACAATACAGTGGGCAATCTCTTAATTTCATGTCTAAGCAAGAAATAAAGGATATAAATGAGGAATTTGAAGACCCATCTGCTGTAAAAGAAGATGCTGTAGAAGAGTCTGAAAGAGTTCCACAGACTGGGGAAGCTGTTGGACTTTCCAATATGATTATTCAAGAAATAAATGGTGAGTGGGAAACAATTCAGCACTACAATGATTTAATTGCTCTCATGAGAGCACAAGGGTATAACGATATGGTAGATGTTATTTCTGACATTGTTGCAGAAGAAAATACACATATTGGACAATTACAAAAATGCCTACAAGTTATTTCCCCCAATGTTTCAAAGATTGAAGCAGGAGAAACAGAAGCTATGGAACAGTTGTCAAACGAAGAACAATGCTTGACATGCACAGATGATGCAGAGCTTTGTGTAGAGGGAGACTGCGACTTTATTCCAGACGATGACTTTGAATCAGATAGTAGATTTAGTATGTATTTAGTTTAAGGAGAAAGATAAAAAATGAAGATTAGACAAATTAAAGAAGCTGTTGATTGGGAAAAAGCAATGGATAGTAATAACAATAACATGGATAGAATCAAGAGGCTTAAAAACTTGCAGACTGACATTCCACCTGCTATGAGTGATGCACTTGAAGATAATGAGAAGTTTGATAAGAATTCAAAGGAAGTTTTCACTAAGCTTGCAAAAGATGCAAAGGGTGTTACACCTAAAAATCCTGAAACAGGGAAGAAGATATCAAGAAAACCTTATACAGAAAAGTTAACTCTTGATGAAAGTTTATTTAAAGAATCTTGGACTTCTTTTGGTGGCAGTTGGAGAAACCAGACTGTTAAGAAAGTAAATTACACAGAAGAAGACATCTTTGATATTGCAGAAGAACTTATGAATTGGTATGATGAATATTTTGAGGGATGGGAAGCAGCTGATATTAAGAGTGCTCTTTATGGCTTAGATGGAGAAAGAATTCCTGGTTCTGATTGTCCAATTATTTTTACAATGGAAGAAGACGAAGATGATGAGCTTGATTGGGGCGAAGATGAAGAATATGATGAAGGAATAAATGAAAGTTACGGAGATACAAAGTTTGAGGCATCTTCATATTATGGAAGAGATTATAGAGGTCTTGAAGATGATTTAGAAACAGACGATTATTCCGAACTTGAGGAATGGGTTTGGGAAAAGATTGGCAATGGTGGTTTTGTTGAAGTGCGAAACTCTGAGACTGGAAAATCTGTAAGACTTGACCCAGATAAGTATGACAGAGAGTCTGATGATATTTATGGTATTCTTGATGACCTTAAAGATGTTCTTAAAGAAAATTCAAAAAAATCATGCACAATTAAAGAAGATTATGACAGACCTATTGCAACAATGGGTTTAACCAATTCAAGTGGAATTGGAATCTATGACTTAAATGATGAAGAAGTAACTTTTGCTTTTATTGATGGAAGTGACAAAGAACCGGAGAAACAAACAGCTGCTATTGAATATGATTGCGAAGATGATGAAGAATGCAGACCTTATTTCTCTGTTGGCGATACAAAGTATTTCTTAGATGACTTTATGAGAATTACTGAATCAAAATCTTCTAACTTAAAAAAAAAGAGCTTAGACGAAGCAAAAGACCCTGATGAAATAGAGGAAGAAGAAACTGTATTAGATTTTGTAGATTCAAGACTATTCGGAACAAACAAAAGAGGAACTAAGCCAAGTAGTTCTAATTACAGAAAGGTATATAGCTTTTTAGATGATGTACAGATTCCAATAAAAAATGGAAAAGGGTTTAGCAGTGGATTCTTTTATCCAGACAGTAACTCTGTATATTTTGTAGATTCTGAGGGTTCTGGTACAAGAGGAAAACTGGGAAGAAGATATCCTATGTTTGATGATGGAATTGGCGTTTATTTAGTAGATGAAGATGAGGAAGTTCTTGCAAAAGCTATTGCAAATGAACTTGGTTTTAACTATAAGCTGTCACCCATTACTTCTAACAAAGGATTCAATTATGTAGCTAAGATATTCATTCCGGAAAGCATAATGGAAATGCCTATTGAAGAATATTTGAATAGCATTGGAAAGTCTCTTAACTCATACAAAAAAGGTACAGGAAAAAGAGGAAGAAAAGCAAGAAATCAAGAATAATTAAAAAGGAGCATATGATATGAGAGATATGTTTGATAGTTATTCTAATTTATCAGATATTTATGTTCCAGATAATACAACAAACAGACCTAACAGTTTTGTTTATTTTGAAGATAGCAAAGTAAAGAAAGAGTATAACATAAAGGGAGAGTTTATCGGATACTCTTGGGGATATGGGGAGACGGTTTCACTTGTCCTGTCGATGGCAAAAGTTGTGTATGTTGAAGATGACGCTTTAGTTTTTACAGAAGAAAATGAATCTCCAACAACTGAAACAGTTGGAGTTAAAGGTCAACGTGCATACAATACAAAAAGCATAAAGTCATGGACTTGTGAAACCCTCGACCAAGCAACCTATAATTGGGTAGAGGATAAGGTATTCAAATATCCGGAAAGCGGAACTAAAGAAATAGTATTAGATACTTTCCCTGACATATCGCTACAAAATGTTTTGTTTACTATAAAGAACTTTAGAAAGGAAGTTGTCTATAGTAAAGAAATACATGGTGGAAATACGTTGGTGATAAACATAGATAAAGAATTAGCCGAAATTCTGTTGCAAGGCGTTTACACTTGTTATGTTTCTGTAAGCGATAACAGCTTTACAAATGTTTGCTTCAAGTTTACAATCATCATAAAAGATGCATGTAGCTTTAACAACAACTGTGGTAGTGTAATAAATGGAGAAGTAAATGTTTAGAGTTAGTTCAACAAAAATAATAGAAATTACAAGAGGGGATTCTTTCATGTATCCCTTATTTATAAATGTTGGTACAGAAATGTGCCCAAAAAGATATTCGCTTAAAGATGGAGATGTTGTATATTTTGCAGTCATGGAACCAAATCAAAAATTTGAAGACGCAATCATTAAACAAGTATACACTTCAACTGATGAGGAAACAGAAGACGGCGATTTGATTATAAAACTAAAATCAGATGACACACAGCATCTCCATTCTGGCAAATACTTTTATACAATAAAAGTAAAATTCTCTGATTCTGAATTATCTGTTCAGACTATAATAGATAACAGAGAATTTTGGATTTTAGATTAAGGAGAATTTTAATGGAATCAAGATTAAATGGGCTTGCTATCTCAAAGAATACAGGCGCAGTTAATGGTACATTAAGGGCTATAAATTGTGAGATTCCTGAAACAGAAACATCTATTGTAGCTGAGAATCCTGTTATAGCACCAAGTGAAAAAGTTAAGATAGGAGATTGCTTAGTTGGGTCAAATGGTTGTGTTGGGCAGATAACAAACATAAGCACTGATTCAAGCACTTCAACAACATCTATTACAATAACTGGGTTAGGTTTTTCTGTGTCTGGTGGAAAACAAGAAGACACTCCAACAGAGATTCTTTTTTCTGATTTAAAGAATCTTGTTCTTAATAGTGGATTAGTTCCTGGGCAAAAGTACAAGATAATTGATTATGAAGCAACATTGGATAGCAATATAGATTATGCAACAATAATATCACATCCTTTTGATATTATTGTAACTGCTAAAAATGAAAGCGAATTATACGAAAATGCTAAAGCTTCAAAAAAAGAAAATGATAACTATTACAATGAAGATTTAAATAGATGGGATTTAAAATACACATTAAGTAAATTTTTGTGGTCAGATGCAAGCAGTGGATATAAGGGAACAATATTTTGGATGAGAGATGGTAATGGAAATGAGTGCCCTTATGATTTTAAACAAATAGCTTTTAAGAGATATAAGGTTATAGCTGGGCCTGAAGATTTGATTGGTACTTATTCAACAGACCATATAGATTCAATAACAGTTGATGTAAATGATTATGAATATTTGTATACATTTTATTTTATAGTAGATGACCCATTTAGTCATACAAGAACTGTTTTTGATGGGTCAAATAGTTCCGATGAAAATTTGTTTGATACATTATCTAACAATGTTATAAAACCATACATTTATCAGGTTCAAAGATTAAACAATATAACAATTTGTGGAGGTAGTTCATCAAACGTGTTTAATGAAAATTGCAGAAATATCTCACTTGGAAATGAGTGCTTACATAATGAATTTTCTAACAGTTGCAGAGATATTATATTTGGTACAAATTGTTGCTACAATAGATTTTTTAATACAGATAAGTCAGATTATGAAACTCGTTCCATAGCATTTTCTAATAATTGCAGTCATAATACATTCAATGGGGCTGTGTCATACATTCTTTTTAATGGACAATATATCTGTAATAATGAGTTTGGAAATAATGTAAGTAACGTAGTAATATTAAACAATAGCCACAATAATATTTTTAAAAGTGGTTGTAACAATACATCTCTTGGGGAATATTCTATGTTTAACACATTTGGATTCTCTTGTGCACATATTTTTGTTTATGGTTTAATCGGTGACGGTATGGATTATGCTAAATATTTCAGATATAACAGCTTTGGAGATGGGTCAAAGTATTTTACAATGTTCCATGAGTATGAAAGTGAATCTGAACAAGAAGAAAATCCAATTCAATATTGCGTTGTATTGCCGGGAACATCTTTTGATGAAAGTAGTCCTGAAGAATTTGAAGTTCCAGCAGGAGCAACTGCTTGTACAATAATTGGTTCAATATATTCAAATTAAAAGGAGGTAGATTCAATTGTCATATGATTTTTCAAAATTAAGCAGAGTTCCAATAAATGATTCTGTAACAGACGAAACATATACTTTAGTGGTTAATCAGGATGAAGTTGAAAGAACTCCCTATGGAAATATTGTAAGTAATATACAAGACTATACAGAAGACTATAACACATATTCTTTGGAACACCCCGGAACATCACCTGTGGATTTTATTAGAACTCTTACTCCGATAAGAGTTGACACACAAACTGTTCCAAGGCAAGGGTATCTTACATATATGTATTTTTATTATACATTTGAAGTATTTTGTAGTACAAATTCAACATGGTACAAGATAACAGAAGTTAATTCAAATCAGAATAAACTTACTGAGTATTTGTATAATTCAACTGCGCTTGTTGAGCAAGTACAAAAGAATTACAATGCCGCAAATCCAACAAGCGGAACACGTTTTGTAACCCCAGTAGAATTTGATGACATAAGAGAGCTTAACTGTTCTGGAAATGTGGACATAGATGGACATTTAAATGTTAATGGAGATTCAAGTTTTGGTAATGTAAGGGCAAGAAGACTGTTTGTTTTTTATGGAGATAACTCTTGTGAAATAGAAGAAACAAGTATTCTTTTTTCCGGGGATAGTACAGATGTAATGTTGTATCATGATGGAAATGGAAATCTTGTTGTTTCTGAAAATGGTTCAGATACAAAAATAACAGGCTTGTCAAGTCCAACTGGTTCAAGTGATGCGGCTAATAAACAGTATGTAGATACAAATGTTGCTGAATTAAATGGAAGAATAAATAATCTTATTGTTGGTGGAGACAGCACAGAAGGAGAAGAAATTGTAGTAGATGTCATTAATAATGTACAAATTTCTGAAACTTTTGTAGCACAAACTACAGTAATTTTAAGTGGAGAAAATACTAAGTTAATATCTGTTGCTTGGTCTTTTTCTGGAAATAATGTGTGGCGTACAGAAAATGTAGAATATATAAATGCAACTGGTGATGGAGTACACTATAATTTAGTAGCTTATAATTTAAATGATTTTGTTGGGTCTTCATATGTAAAATTTATGGTTATTTATTCAAGAAAGGCAAATCTAATAGTTCCAGAATTAGCTGATTTGAGAACACCATATGATTATATAGAAACAATAGAAGATTACTCTACATCATATCAATACACTGTTGGAGAGTATTGCTGGTATCCAAATAGTTCTACTGGAAAATTATATATTTGTATTGACCAAACAGATGGAGAGTGGGATTCGTCTTGCTGGTCTCCCGTAACAGCCAGAACAAGTATAGATGAAGCACTTAAAAATAGATTACTAATAGATGGTTCGATTCCAATGACTGGAGATTTAGATTTAAATGGAACTAATAAAATTATAAATTTAGCAACTCCAACCACAGGGACAGATGCTGCTACAAAAGCTTATGTAGATAATAAGACATTTTCATTAGATGCTAATGGAATACTTAGTTTTGGATAAAAGGAGATAGATAAATGCCTACAAATATGGTAAAAGGATTTAATGTGGGCGGTTCAACCGTTCAATATGACTATGAATCCTTATCAGATAGACTTTTAAAATCCAGCATAGGAGAAATATATAACAGTTCAAGTACATATAAAGTTGATGAATATGTTTTATATGCTGGTCAATTATATAGATGTATTGTTGAAGTTACAACTCCACAGAGTTTTGATTCTACTAAGTGGGAACCTGTTTCTGTTGGAGATGATTTAAAATATATTAAAAAATATTTTTGTATAGATGATGGAATTAAACAAGCTTTATTAAATCTTTTGTCTCATGTTGCCTATACGGATGAACATGGACAAGATTATTATGATGCACTCGAAGCTGAACTATTTAGAACAGCAGACCTTGTTTCAATTTCTGCTGTGTTTGAACAGGGGTCTGCTGTGATTTATGACACTGATTCGCTTGATGATTTGAAGCAGTATTTGACCGTAACCGCACATTATGAAGATGGAACAAGCGGAACTATTACTTCATACACGTTGAGTGGTGAACTGACTGCCGGGACAAGCACTATTACGGTAAGCTATGGAGGAAATACTACTACGTTTGATGTAACCGTTACAGCAAGTGGCGTTTATGACTACGATTCAGTTGGAACTCCGTCAATTTCGGACAATATTTTGACACCCGGCGATTCTGGACTCATCCGCACGACAAGGGTATTTTCTCCCGGCAACAATCCGTGGAAAATCCAGGTCGGATTCACGACAGGAACATTGCAAACTACAGGAACCGTACAAGATATTGTTGGGTCTGTTGATTCGAGCGGAGCATCTCAGCGAGGAGTGCTTATTGAGAACGCATATTATGCTGCTGTCACGACTCATTACAGTCAAGGCTATTTGAGCAGCGCAGGGGCAAGTTGGGATATTTGCTCTGGAAATATCGTTGACAGTGTTGTATCCAACACAACGTATTTGATGCAACTTGAATTTACGGGCACCCAATACACCATCAGAAAATCAACTGACGGGGGAGATACATGGTCACCCATAACTACAAGCGGCACATATCACACTGCAATTGCCTCCACATCCAAAGTCAAGGAGGGCTATTATCTCGGAGTCGGTCTGAAACGGAGTGGGTACTTGAACGGAACCATTGACTTGACAAAGGTTAAAGTTTGGATTAATGGCGAACTTTGGTGGCAACCGATTCGGTAAAGGAGGGACATGGAATGATTTATAGTATTTCGGGTTCAGTCCTTTGCTCCGAAAGGCCACTCGGAGATTATACGGATGCACAATGTACAACTGCGTTTATGAACTACATGGCGCAAAAATGCTCCCTGTTCGGCATGAGCGGAACGTATTACGCAAACCCCAGCGGTTTGACAGCAGACAGCTACATTACTCCAAGAGACCTTTTGAAGCTTGCCGTTGTCGTATCTTCTGTCCCGGAGGCTCTTTCAATCTGGGCAACCCCAGACGGAAGTTACAAAATCGGAGGCTCGAACGAAAGAACAATCAACGTAACAAATAATGTTATTGCTGGCGTTGGAGCGCATCTTGACAGCAACGGATACAAATTTCTTGGTGGCAAAGGTGGTTCTTATTATACCAGCGGAACATCAAACTGGTGGAGGGCTGGCGTTGACATCGTAGACATTAATGGCGTTCCTGTTCTTCTTGCTCTGTTGGCAAAAGGAAAGACCAACTATGACAATATGTATCTGTCCACCAAGGAACTCTGCGACATGGTAAAAGCATCTTTGGAGGGGCAAACACCGACAGCAGGGACAAATCTGACCGCACTCATTTCTGGCGGAGGCGGTTATGCATCATGTATCGCTCCAGATGTTTCTGGCGCATATGTCAACCTTGTTGCTCCGTCCGAACTTCTGTCGAGGCAACACAGTATTTCCGCATCCACTACAATCAGTAGTCTGCCAGCCTCGACCACCAAGACAATGACGATGCTCTGTGCGCTGGATTTCATTGAAAATCAGCATGAACTTGTGACCGTGAAAACCGCTGACATTGTTGGCGGCTCTGGCTCCACGTTCTACAACGGTGACATCCTCACAATGCACGATGCACTTCGCATCATGATGATGGAATCCAGCAACACTCTTGCAAACACAATCGCAAGGGAAACCGGGCGAAAGATTCTGTCCTACGCAGTTTAAGCAAAAAACCACTCTGCTTCGGTGGGGATGTTCCACTATTTACAAGCAAAAAAAGAGATTTTCCTATTAGTAAAGAGTTCTGGAAAATCTCATTAAAACACTTATATGATTAGAATTTAAGAATAAGGAGTAAATTTAATAATGTTAATATATGAGAAAGAAAATAAGTTAAATATTAATTTTGATAATGAGGTAAGTGGGCAACCTGACCTTCAAATTAGCAAAGAAGATGGTAAAACATCTGTTACAATTGATGGCCAACCTTCTGGTGGTGGCAGTGGAGGTGGAGCGACAATCATTAATGCTATTGGCCCTGGCAGTGATGCCAACTTCTATATTGATGCCACTTGGCAAGAGCTTTATGACAGAATGGCCAGCGGCGAGATTATGTATGTAAAATGGCCTGATGTAGACGGCTATGGTGGTCAGACAGCAAATTCAATCCATATGATAAAATCTATATTCCCCCCCGGTGTACAATCCAATGGGTACACAGTGTATGCCGGTGGTGGTTATGATACTATTAGTTTCCATACCGACTCGTCAGATGGTAACCCTGCTGTTTATTATGACTAATCAGGCAATCTGAGGAAATAAATAGGGAGGGATGATATGACAATTGTTCATAATTATCTCACTAAGAACCCACGTTACAAGGTAACTACAACTAATGACGGACAACGAATGTTTTCGTTGATGTAATTTGAAAAAAATTTAATATATAGTAATTAAATATATACATAAATCAATTTTTAATAGAGGAATATTTGGATGCTAAATTATATAGAACAAATATTCCTCTATTTAAGGAGCAAAGAAATAAAATGGATATGAATCAAATATATTTATTAGTATTAACAACTGTAATAGGAGGAGTTGTAGGATTCCTCGTCAGTTGGTTTATGGGAACTGTTAAGAAAAAAGCAGAAGACAGAGTTCAAGAGAACAAAGAAGAAAAAGAGGCCAAAGAAGCTGAACATAAAGCTTTAATGGAGGCTTGTAAAGAAATGCTACGCAGAACATTAAAAGAAGATTTAGAATTCTATAAAAAGCAAGGTTATTGTTCTGTAGAAGATAAGGCTGATATTGAAAAAGTATATACATTGTATCACAGTGAACCTATGAATGGAAATGGAAGAGGGACAAGGTACTATGAGGGTATTATGAGTCTTCCAGATGAACCAATACATAAAGTTGAAGAAGCTGAGTAAAGGCAGGTGCAGTAAATGCCTGATAAATATGTTTTAATAGAAGAAAATAATTTAATATCAAAAGCAGATGCTTCGGAGTATATAGATAATAAAGTATTTATTGTTAACATATCTTATAATTATCAAACTGGTTATTCTGCTGATAAAACTTTTAATCAGATTTTAGAAGCATATAATTCTGGGGATGTTGTTTTAGCAAAAACTGGTGGTGGTTTTACAGAAACAGGTATTCTTACACGGTGTGATGAATACAGCGGTGCTGAATTTAGTTTTTTACCATATTTTGATGAATTTGATATAGCTATGTTTATTTATTATACTGTAACTAAAAATAATGTATGGTCAAGACATGATAAAGAAGTTATTCAAGATAAGCGTATAAATGATGATGATTATTCATCTACATCTGTTGTTCTTAATTTAGCAGAATATGGGAATGTCTATGAGTATGGAACACTTACATCATTGACTGTTGTCAATATAGATAGTGGAAGACAAATGTTTGATGTTTGTTTTAAAATTCGTTTTACTTCTGGAAGCACTCCAACAGTTGTAAGTTTTCCAAATAGCATGAAATTTCCTCAACCATTTGTTCCAGTTGCTAATACAAGATATGAGCTTCAATCAAGCGAAGGCTATACAACCGTTAATAGTTGGCCTATTTCTTAATATAATATATTATATTATAGGAAATAATAATGTATATATATTATAGAATAAAAATTAAGTTAAGGATGATTTAGAAAATGTCTTTAAATTTTGAAAATGTAGGAAAAGAAGTTATCTACAATCGTTCTGTAGATAATATAGAAGATTATGTAAAAGGAACTATAGTAGGATGCTATATAGGAACTGATGAAGAATATTACATAACAAGTATAGAAAGTTCTGGAGAATGTATAAAAATATCTGATGACAGCTTATTAGAAATAATAGATAGTGGTGGTGGAGGAGGAAGTTCTACTGACTCTAACGCTGTGCATTATACTGCTGATAACAATAGAACAGATGAAGAAAAAGCACAAGCCAGAACAAACATTGGAGCATTAGGACAAAATGATTTAGGAACAGTGTTTACTTTTAAAGGTTCTGTTGCAACAATAAATGATTTACCATCTTCTGATAATTCTGTTGGAGATGTGTGGTTTGTTGAATCAGAGTTAGCAAATTTTGTTTGGATTGAGGATGAGCTAAACCCAAATGGATTTTGGGATGAGTTTGGACAACCTATTGACTTAACTGCTTATCAAGAAAAACCTACAATAAACACTGTATCAGATACTTCTGTTACTGTAACACCAGCAAATAATAATGTTTATAATTGTGGGACACTTACATCACTAACAATTACAAGCCCACCAGCAACAGGAGAATATTCTATAATATTTACTTCTGGTTCTACAGCTACAACTACGACAATACCAAATACTATTCTTGGATTAGAATCATTTGCGGCTGAAGCAAATAAATTGTATGAAATCAATGTATTAGATAACAGAGCAGTTGTTGGCAGTTGGGATGTGATTTAATTGAATAGAAGAAGAGCTTTGATGGCGGCGCAAACCGTGGATAGCATTCCATTGCAGGATGTTCCAATCGGTGCACCTGTGGCTTTAAGTTCAGGAGCGACTACTTTGTTCGTCAATGTCGGTGTTGTAAACGGGGCTTCGCTGTTGCTGAGAGAAACAACCTTAGCCACTCAGCGTTCGATGGGTCGTTCGACAGCTGGATATTATGACTACGACACATCGACAATTGACAAGTATTTGATGGGCGACAGCTTTTATGGAACTCTTAGCGAGGCAGTCCGCAATAAGATGGTCGACTCATCCATTACATATTCAGCGAGTGATGGAACGAATATCATTACCAAGACAATTCAGCGAAAGATATTCGTTCCAACATATGAGCAAACTGCCAGTATTGATGGAGTTGCTGGTCCTGTGTTGTCTGCGCTGATGGTGTACAAAGAGACAGAAACACTTAATACGGCACGAAAGGCCGTCAGGAATGGCACAACCACAGCTGCTGCATGGTGGTTGATGGACGCTTATTCTACATCAAAATATTACACAGTAGCATCGTCCGGGTCTATTACGACTGCGAGCTATAGTGCCGGTGGGTATTACCCCAGAGCAATTTACTCAATGGACAAAACCATCCCCGCAGTCCTTGACGATGGCATCTATGTTTGCCAATTCTGAGGTGATAGGATGAACAGACGCAGAGCATTGATGGCGCAGAGCAAAGGGCCAAAACTGTTATATGAGTTGAAAAACGAGACAGTAACGACCGGCATGCGTTTTTTAACCGAAGTATGTCCATATGTGACTGGTAAAGGTTTAACCTTGTTATTCGACTTTAAAAACACGGCAAACCCGTCAACCTCCAATACTGCGGCAAGCCTTTGGTATCCGTTTTATATATACAACAATGATACCAGTAATTATTCTTTTCTTGTCGGTAAGACAAAAGTAAGCGGCACATATCAAAAGTTTGTAGCACAGGGCGATTTCGCAAGTTCGTGGGGACAGACAATGGCCAGCGCGTCCAGTCCAAGCGCGAAACGCCATAGATATGTTGTAACGCATGATATTAATTCACCGACTGTTAGATTACAATACCGTGGAGGCACCGGTAGCGTTCTTACGTACACCATTACACGGCCGTCCTTCGTGCCTGCGCCAACCGGTAAAGTATCTTTTGGCGGCGTAGAAGACGGTACCCATTCTCTTCCTGCCGGAACGATTAACCTTGCACAAATTTGGGACGGTGTTCTGTCTGATGACGAAATCAACGATTTTCTCGGTGTATAGGAGGTCAGCATGAAATACGCAAAACTGATTGACGGCGACATTTTGAAAGCAAAGAACAAATAAAAATTAAGGAGACTTAATTATGAATAATAAATATGCAAAATTAGTTAATTCTTATCCTTCTTTTGCTCCTAACCCAATTCTTCATAATAACAATTGGATAGGAAATCCATCTGATGAAGTATATGAATCAGAGGGATATAAATTTGTAGTATATACAGATATGCCAGAAGCTCCAGAAGGATATTATTATGAAGAAAATTGGACTGAATCAGAAAATTCTATAGTTCAATCATGGGAATTAATAGAAATTCCTCCAGAAACAGAAATTGACCCATATGAAGCTATGCAAATATTATTTGAGGAATGATAGATTATGACAAGAGAACATTTATATAAATTAAAAGAATTAATTCAGCAACTTTCTAAAAATCTTTCTGATTCAGAAGCCTTAGAAGGTATTGAATTATTTCCGTCTTGGAAAACTGATACAGACTATATTTTAGATGATAGAGTCAAATATAATAGTGAATTATATAAAATGATTCAACCAACCCATCATTCACAAGATAATTGGACACCAGATGTTGCAGTATCTGTTTGGGTAAAGGTAGATGACCCATCTATTGAGTGGCCAGAATGGAAACAGCCACAAGGAGCACACGATGCTTATGAAGATGGAGCTAAAGTTTCGCATAATGGAAAACACTGGATAAATACCTATGGTGATGGAAATATTTGGGAACCTGGAGTATTTGGTTGGGAAGAACAACAGTAAAGGAGAATATAATAAATGTTAATTTATGAAAAAAATAATAAACTTAATATAAACTTTGATAACGAAGTGAGCGAAAATCCAGATTTACAGATTGGTAAATCTGGAGATAAAACAGAAGTTTTAATTGATGGCCAACCAGGCGGTTCTGGTAGTGGGGTCGAACCTGTTATTGTTACCTTAACACAGACAAGCGAAACAGATGGAACATGGAGCGGTGCAACATGGGAAGAACTTGTCAACGCTTATTACCATGGCTGTGCATTTGCAGTGGATGATGTTAATAGTGTAGCCCCTATTAATGGCTCCCTGACCACTCAGGGTGACACCGCAATAGAGATGGAGTTTTCTAACATATTTGTGGGAGATGGTGTCACAATGGTAACAGTTACCCTGTCCAATGACAAATCTGTTTTCGTTAATCGGTCACAATACCAAGTGTAAACCCCATAAATTACTACGCCTCTGAGGGTGTCCTGGATGCCTATAAAAGCACAAATAGGAAAGGGCTTAACAATTGGATAAAAACAAGCTCTCATATATAAATAAAAAAGGAAGGGTTGATTGAGCTATGCCCAACAACTTGTTAGAGATAGAAGAATTAAAAAATTTATCAGAAGAAGAAAGAAAGTATGCTTTAGAAATATTAAAAGAATTTTCTAAAACAGGAACTTCTGAAAAATTGAATAAAATAATGTATGAAGATTATGAAGAAATTCCGTTATCAATAGAAGAGTTTCTTCATAATCCACTATACTTAGGAAAAGCTCTTACAAATGAAGATGGAAGATGGACATTGTTTCCATATTGGGAAGATTGCCTAAAAAAGATATTTCCAAACAACATTGATGTTGCATATAATACAGGTATTTTTACAGGGGCTATCGGTCTTGGAAAAAGCACTGTTGCAGTTATAGTTGTCTTATATCAATTATATAAACTAATGTGCTTAAAAAATCCTTACACGCATTATAAGATACAGGAAATTGATACTATAACTGTTGCCTTTATGAATATTACAAAAGATGCGGCAGCTTCAGTTGCTTGGTCTAAATGCCAAAACATGTTAAAGAAATCTAAATGGTTTATGGATAGGGGAACTTTATCAAAAGGGGATGACCCACAATGGAAACCTCCACACGGGATTGAACTTATCTATGGTTCACAGTCAAGGCATATAATTGGTCGTGCTGTGTTTGCATGTTTCTTTGATGAAATTTCTTTTATTCCAAACCAAGATGTTGAAGCACAGAAGAAGAAAGCAAAAGACCTTGTTCAAACAGCGGCGGCTCGTATGCAGTCTCGTTTTATGAAAGGTGAAAAAAATCCAACTATTTTAATGCTTGCATCTTCAAAAAGAACAGAGCAATCCTACCTTGAAACTTTCATAGAACAAAAGAAAAGAAATGAAAGTAAAACTACCATGATTGTTGATGAACCACAATGGGTTATAAGAACAGACAAGGACAGTTCAAGAAAATTCAAAGTAGCAATAGGTAACAAGTTCTTAAATTCTGAATTACTTCCATTAAATATATCTGATGCTGATTTGAAGATATATAGAGATAAAGGATTTCAGATACTTGAAGTTCCAATGGGTTATTACGAAAACTTCTTAGATGATATAGACATTGCTTTAACTGACATTGCCGGAATATCAACAACAAGTCTCAGTAGATATATTTCTGGACAAAGAATAGCAGAAATAAAAAAACCAAGTCTGAAAAACCCATTTGTCAAAGATGTTATTGAGGTTGGAAATAATCCAAAAGACTATTCTCAATACTGGGATTACTTCAATATGGATTATGTGGACAAATCTTTAATTCATAAGCCTTTATATATACACATGGACATGTCAGTCAGTGGAGATAAAACAGGTATTGCAGGAGTTTGGATTATAGGGAAGTCTCCTCCGAAAGAGGGGCACCCAGAGTCAAAAGACTTATATTATAGATTGGTGTTTTCTGTTTCAGTTAAAGCACCTAAAGGTTATCAAATATCCTTTGAAAAAAACAGGCAATTTATATATTGGCTAAGAGAACAAGGGTTCTCAATAAAAGGAATAACAACAGATACCTTTCAGTCAGTAGATACAGGGCAGTCTTTGACAGCAAAAGGATTTAATTATGAATCGTTGTCTGTAGACCGTGTTGATACTGACCACGTATGCAAGCCTTATCAATACCTAAAATCAACAATATATGAAGAACGATTAGAGATGTATGATTCTGTGTTGCTGACAGAAGAATTGATAGGACTTGAGAGAGATAATAACAGTGGTAAAATAGACCACAGTCCAAGTGGAATAAACTCAAAAGACTGCGCTGATGCTGTATGTGGTGCTATATTCAATGCTTCTAAACATGCGGAAGAATATGCTTTTGATTTTGGCGAAACCATTGATTCAATATCAGAGGTTAGTTCTTCGAGAGATTATGAAAGTGACAGAAAACAGCTTTCAGTTGATTTTGAGCATGAGCTTGGAAGATTGTTTGACCCTATGGCAACACCAGAACAGGTTAAGCGACAAAAAGCAATTCAGCCTGATTTGGTTGGTATTTCACTGTTAAACGATGGAATACTTGTATTATAAATCTTAAACCACTTATAGTGGATGAGAAAGGAATTACAAATGGATAACAAAATAAACGTAGAAGAGAAAACCCCGTTTGTGGATGATGAAAGTCAATATGGTGTAAAGATAAAACCAACACCAAGAGCGCAAAAAGAAATTGGTGTTGATGTAAACAATGAATTCTATAATAATATCATAGATGCTGGTTTACAAAGCAAACTTGATATGTCGGAAATCCAGTCATTCACACAGGCATCATCTAATAGAAATCTTATTTATGATTTATTAGACACCATGTGTGAAGACCCAACTATTGCTGCCGTTCTTGAGACCTATGCAGAAGATGCTACAGAGTATAATGATGATGGAAGAATTGTTTGGTGTGAATCTCCTGATTCTGATGTCACAAAACTGGTTACTTATTTTCTTGATACTATGAACATAGATAAGAACATATATAAATGGGTTCATAGTTTATGTAAATATGGAGATGTTTATATAAGGCTTTATAGAGAGTCCGAATATGATGACCCCATATTCCACACAGACGAAACAGAGGAAAAAGAAAAAGCGGTATTAAATGAAGATGTAAAAATAGTCTCTTATAACAAAAAAGACAAATATGCTCATTATGTAGAAATGGCTCCAAATCCAGCGGAAATATTTGAGCTTACAAGATTTTCAAAAACTTGCGGATATATAAGAGCAGAAACAATGTCTTATAACAAAACAGATAACCTTATTCTACCAAGATACATTTACAAGTTTAAGCAAAAGGACATTGAAATTTTTGACGCAAAGACATATGTTCATGGGTGTCTTGAAGACAACAGCAGTAGAACACCAGAAGAAGTAGACATATTTATTGATAATGATTCTGAAAAAACAGATACCGGAGTTTCTGCAAGTTATACAGTAAAGAGAGGTCAATCACTTCTATATAACGTATTTAAGATTTGGAGAGAGCTTATGCTTCTTGAAAATTCTATATTGTTAAACAGAGTTTCTAAATCTTCTATTGTTAGAGTTGTTGGAGTTGAAGTTGGAGATATGCCAAAAGAAAAGGTACAGCTACAGCTTCAAAAAGTAAAACAACTTATTGAACAAAAAACAGCAATAAAAGAAAGCAAGGCAATGTCCGAATACACAGACCCAGGTCCAATAGAAAATAACATATATGTTCCGACTCATAATGGAATTGGAGCACTTACAACCACACAAATTGGTGGGGATGTGGATGTTAAATCATTGGCAGACTTGGATTATTTCAAGAACAAGTATTTCGGCGCATTGAGAGTTCCAAAGCAATACTTTGGTGATACTGATGATTCTGCTGGATTTAATGGTGGAGAATCCCTTTCTCTTATTTCTGCACGATATGCAAAAATGGTAAAGAGAATACAAAACACCATGATACAGATGATTACAGACATGATAAACCTTATGTTGCTTGACAAAGGTCTTGACAGTTATGTAAACAAGTTTACAATAAAAATGCAGCCTCCTACTACATCTGAAGAAAGAGACAGAAGAGAGAACTTATCAAATAAGATTGCTGTTGTTAATGATATAATGTCGTTGCTTACAGACATTGAAGACACTGCCGCAAAATTAAAGATATTAAAGGTTCTTTTATCAAGTGTGCTTGTAGATGAGGAAGTTATTAATATTTTGCAAGAAGTCATCGAAAAACTTGAATCTGATGAAATTGCTGGAGATATAGATGCTGATAATGAAGATTTAGGTTCTATTGATTCTGAGCCAATGGACTTTGGAGACAGTGGACCATCATTTAGTGGTGGTGGAAACTTTGAGGCAGAAGAATCTGGTGGAGAAGAAGCACTTCCTTCTCCAGAAGAACTTGGAGTAGATATGACAGATTCAAACAATCCAGATTTTGACTAACATTCCAATTGATTATATCAAAGGAGATTTTATATGATAACTAAAAATGATGTTATTTTATTATTAACAGACTTGGAAAAACTTGGTGTTGAAATAAACAAGTCTATGTATGTTGATGTTTCAAAGAACGGAGTTACGCCGGAAATAGTTACTTTCATAAATTCAAATCGGCAACTTGATTTGCACAAGTTTTATGAAAAGATAAGAAAGAGCTATAATGAAAAACATTCCACTCTTTATATAAATATAGTAAAGGAAATAGAAGATGTTAATAAAGTTCTTACAACTCTGTCCGCTTTACAAACTCAATTGCTTCTATTTTATACAAAAGAAGCAGAAGATAAAGAAATGTTTTTGAGACATTCAAGAGCGTCTGAAATATCAAAAGTTTTGTTGAACTACTATATGACATATGACCTAAAACCTTGTATAAAGCTTATACAACTTATAAAGGCTGATATCAAATGTTTACAGGGAGCATAAGGAAATGTTATGTTAATATTGAATAAAAAATATGTATTTTTAATAAAAAATTGTGCTAAATTATTTGTAAAAAATTTGAAAGTCAAACAGACTTTGGGAGCGTGAGTAATGCCTGATATAAAGAAAAACGAAGAATTATCTTTAGATGATTCTGTAAAGACCAATAAGCAGGGAAACCCAATATTAGGCCGACTTGTGGGACCCTGTGCAGATTTTTTAACTCCGACACGCAATGGTAGAAAATATGATGAGGGACTTTGGGATAAAGTATTTGATGACCCAATAGTTAAGGAATATTTTGATTGTGGTGGTATTCCCGGAGAACTTGACCATCCAGTAGACAGAACAGAAACTTGCTCTGAAAAAATTGCTGTTATGATGCCAGAACCTCCAAAGAAAAATTCTGACGGACAGCTAATTGCAAGTTTTGATATATTGGATACTCCTAATGGAAGAATAACTTATACCCTTGCAAAGTATGGGTATAAACTTGGTATAAGTTCAAGAGGAAGCGGTGACACATATGTTGCCCCAGATGGGGAAGAGCATGTTGATGAGGATTCCTATGATTTCCAAGCATTTGATGTTGTATTGCTTCCTGCGGTTAAAAACGCAAGATTAAAGCTGATGGATGAGTCTTTTGCTCAACCAAGCGGATTCAAACGAGCAATCAATGAGGCAATTGAAAAATCAAATGATACAGAAAAACAAATCATGGTTGAAACATTAAAAAATCTTGACATTGATTATTTGCCTGAAAAGGCTAATAATACAAAAGAGTCTGATGCTGTTGAAGATGCCGACAATGACGGAGTGGAAATGGTGGCAGATTTACAAGAAGCTTTACTGAAAAACAAAGAGTTAGAAAAACAAATAAAAAGTTTGCAAGAAAAATTGTCAGTTAGTTATACTAAGGAGAATGGCGTTGCAAGCATTAAGGAAAGTTACAAGTCTGCAAAAAAGCAGTTACTCGAATATGAGAAAACAGTAAAAGCTTTAAAAACAAGAGTTTCTAAATTAGTAGAAAATCTAAAAGAAGTAGATGCTAAAAAACTATCTGTTGAGGAAGAATTAGAAAGTCTAAAAGAAAAGTATTCTATTAGAGAGACTAATTCCAGCAATGGCAATAGGCTGTTGCATGAGAAACTGCGGAACAAAGATAGTGAAATAAAAACATTGAATGAAGAACTTGAAAAAGCAAAGAGCACTGTTTCTTCATTAAACAAAAAGACAGCATCTTTTACAAAACAAAATGAATCCCTCAAAGAAGAGTTGGAAGAAACAAAGAAAGATGCATCAATAAAATATTCTGAATATTCTGCAAAATTATCAAAAGAAAAAGCTATTACAGAAAGATATAAGAAAATTGCAAAGAGAGCAGTTGAAAAGTATATTGGAGTACAAGCCACAATTATAGGTGTAAAACCATCTGATATTGAAAATAAACTATCAGAAAACTATTCTTTTGATGATATTGATAGAGTCTGCGAAGATTTAAAAGAATATAAACTGAATATAAGTAAACTTCCATTTAATACTGCTGATGGAAAGAAAGTAAAAATGGCAGTAAAAGAATCTTACGAACCTATAATCCCAAATGGTAGAGTTGATGATGATGTTGATGAAAGTTTGTTGGGATTAGCTGGTTTAGTCTAATTTATAATTTAATATGAATAATAGAAAGAGGTATATAAATGAATTTAGTAGAAGCTTATAAAAAGCGTTTAGCTATTTCTGAGTCTGTTTATGGCAAGGCTCATAATGGTGCTAAAATGTCTAATAATAGAAAACTTGTCACTGCAAAGTGCTTAAACAATGTAGAGAAGTTCTTAAACGAAGCATTTGATAATTCTGTTGGCACCCAAAGAAGTGACCTTTAATTATGGAGGCATATAACAGTGATGTTATATGAAAAAATTTATACATATGGGATTTATTTATAAGATAACAAATAAAATTAATGGTGATTTATATATTGGACAAACAAAATCAACAATAGAGAAAAGATTCAAACAACATATTAAGGCATCAAAGAAAAATAGCAATAACCACTTTCACAATGCCATAAACAAGTATGGTGCTGATAACTTTATTGTTGAAGAAATAGAATCTGTTTTAAATGAATATCTAAATGATAGGGAAGTCTATTGGATAAATTACTATAAAGAAAAGGGAGAAGCCACTTATAACACCGCAGGTGGTGGATACAATTCTCCGTTTTTCTATAAAACAGATGAAGAAAAGTCATCTATAGCAAAAAAATCATATGAATCATTTTTGAAAAACCATACAGAAGATGAAATTTTGGAAATAAACAAAAAGAAATCTATGTGTGGAAAAGATAATCCAAATTTTGGTGGGTCTGAGAAACATAAAAATGGGTGCATTGAATATTATAAAAACAATAAGGATGCACATAAAGGAAAGAACAATCCGTTTTATGGGAAGACTCACAGTGAAGAAACAAAAAATAAAATACGAAATGCTTTAATTGGAAATAAAAACAATAACCAAAAGGGAGAAAGAAATAACAACTATGGAAAACATGGTTCTAATTCTTCAAACCATAAAGAAGTTGTTATAGCATTTCCAGATGGAACAAGAAAAGAATTTGGTTCAAGAAAAGAGCTTGGAGAATATTTTGGTTATTCTAATGGCAACAAACCTCCTATGAATAAGATTCTTTCTTCTAAAAAATTTCCAATCCTTAATGGTGCAGTAGTTACTTATAAATAAATTTTATATATATAAATAAAACCACATGAATTGCTGGAAACTCCTTTACAACTATTTTTCCGGTAAAGGACAATCAGCATCCAAGCCCCAAATAGGGGGAAGGTTCAACGACTATCGAAAGTATAGCATATTGAGGAATATGTGAATAAACGAGTAGAGTAGGATTTAAGAAAATCCGAAGTGTGTGGCATCTTAATCCATTATTATTAAGATGATGATATAGTCTGTTCTATGTAGTAATACATAGAGAATAAACGGAATCGGTTTATTCGTAACATTAAAGGGTTTATGGAAAAAGTTTTGTTTAAATTTAACAACCGTGGCACTTCCTAATCTGATTGCTAATGAATTAGTTATTGTTTCCCCAATGTCCAGCATGTCTGGTTATGTGGCATACGTGCAGTATACTGCTGGTTCAAACAAAGGACAGACCCATCAGGGTGATGTATTCAACAATCCTTTCAAACTTGGTGATGTTGATGTCAACTACACTGCCGCAAGAGTCGTTGAATCATTTACTGGTGCTGATTCTGCTGTTACTGCTTCTTGGTTCCCTGTATATGATGGACCTGCTACAGAAGCAAAACCAAGAATTACTTCTATTGTTACTTCCGCTGGTGTCGCTGTTGATGTAGCAGATGATGCATCTGTAACTGTTGGTGCTGACGGAAAAACCTTAACCCTTTCCAATGGTACTGGTACTTCTATTGGTGCTACTGATACTGTTAAGGTTGCTTACGTATATGATAATATTGTTATTCCTCAGAATGACCTTCCTATTATCAATGCTGAAGTAAAGAGCATTCCCCTGTTAGCAAAAGCTCGTAGAATTGCTGTTTACTACTCCCAGATTGCTGCATACCAAGCAAAGACCGACTACGGTTTTGACCTTGGCGACCAGTTAGCTGAAAAGGCTGTTGGACAACTTTCCTATGAAATTGATACCGAAGTTACCGACCTGCTTATTGACCATGCTGAAACAAGAGCAGAGCTTGTTTGGTCAAAGACTCTCCCTGTTGGTGTTAGCAAGGCTGAGCATTACGAAGGATTCACTGAGGTTGTTGAAATTGCAAGACAGAAGATTTACGATGCAACTAAGAGATTTGCTCCTAACTATATGCTGTGTGCATCTGATTTACTTCCTGTTCTTACTTTCATCAAGGGCTTTACTGCCGCTCCAAGTGGACAGATTAATGGTCCTTACTTTGCTGGTACTCTCAATGGCCTGAAAGTCTTCATTACTCCTAACATTACTGCTGGTCACTTTGTCATTGGTGTAAATGGTAGCGACCTCATGAGTTCTGCCGCTGTTTATGCTCCTTACATGGCAATTGTTCCTACTCAGATGTTACAGTATGCAGACGGTGGAACTTCACAGGGTTGGTCAACCCTGTATGACCTGAAAGCTCTTAACACTTATGAGAAGAACGGTCACGAATATTCTAACCTGTTAGTGCAAGGATATATTACTGCTTAATTTTGGATTAAGCTAATAAAATTTTGTATATAATATATAGTGAATAACTAAAAATATTTTACGGTTAGTTAGTTTTTAGCTAACTAACCGTAAATTTTAAGGATTGATTTTAATGGACAGACAAGCATATATAGATGAAATAAGATTCAAACTTACTGGTGGAGTTTTGAACTTAGAACTTGATGATAAATCATTAAATCAATTATTAGATTCAAGTTTTAGAGAAATTCAAAGATACATAGATTTAACAAAATTTGTTACTGTCCCATTTTCAAGGTGCATTGATGTTAATAAAATAAATAATGGGCATGTTAATGCTGTTGTAAAGGTGTATAGGTCAACTGGATATATGTCAACAGGAGATGATATATCTTCAAGCGGTATGGAAGTTGACCCAATGTATGCTCAACAATGGCAACTGATATCTGGTGTTGGAAATCTTTACAATTTTAGTGACTACGCATATAATTATGCTGCTTGGAACACATTACTCCAAGTAAGGAATACAACATCTACTGATATGGCATATATTTTCGATAGAAGTTCAAATAAGCTATACATAAACACTTCTTCTGGCGTTCCAGATGATGTGACAATTGAATATGTTCCAAGATTTGATGATGTGTCAGAAATATATTCTGATTTTTGGATAGATGTTATTATTAGGATGGCAGTTGCACTTGGAAAAATAACACTTGGAAGAATAAGAACACGGTATACACAGTCTAATGCTTTGTGGCAACAAGACGGACAAACAATGTTAGATGAAGGTAATGCAGAATTGAATAATCTGAGGGAAGAGTTGAAAGTGTCAACTCAACTGTGTTATCCTATTGATTAGTTTTTTGTAAAAATTACAAAAGGAGTTAAGATAAAATGAATTATTTATCAGAAGCTTTTAAACAATTAGAAATTCTTAATGAAGATGTTTTTGATTTAGATAAAGACGGTCTTGAAGATTTAAGAGATTTTCAGGACGAAGATGAAGAAGAAGTAATTGATGTGATTGACCCGGAAGCAGAAACAGAAGAAGAACTCGAAGATTCCTATATAGGAAAAGTTATTCTTGACTGCTCTGTTTGTCATACAGACATTTACAAAGATAAAGAAGATGTCATTATTGACGAGGAAACCCAGCTTGCAAATGTTGGAGAAGAATGTCCTTATTGCTTCTCTGTTGATGGTTTCAAAGTTATTGGCGAAGTAAAACCTTTTGTTGAAACAGAGTTTGAAACAGAAGATGATGTTGATGTTGAAGTAGATGGCGAAGAAGTTGAAGACGAAGAAGAGAATGAGTCATTAAGAAAAAATGAATCATTGAAGCGGAAGCGCAGAATGGTTGAAGCTATTTCAAGAAGAAATAGAAAGTCTCTCACAGAAGCACCTGTCTATGGTCTTGAACCAAGATATGATTCAAGAAAATCATTCTATGGAAAAGCACAAGTAGATACGGGGGATAAGGGTGATAAGAATAAGTTATATTCTTATGGTACTCTTGTCGCAGAGATTAAAAATGGAAAACCTGTTGTTTATGGAACCTACTCTGCTACTACATTAAGACACATCAAGGATTGGCTGAAACAAAATGGATTTAAGGCTGAAACCTCTAAACAGATTTTAGCTGACTATGGTATTAAAGATGAATCATGTGGTAGAAAACCAAGAAAGATGAAAGAATCAAAACTGAAAGAGGACTTTGACAGACCAATTGCTACGATGGGTTTAACCAACTGGGGTGGAATTGCTATATATGATTTGAATGACGAAGAAGTCACTTATGCTTTTGTTTATGGTGATGAAGAACCTGAAAAGGAAACTGCATCAATAGAATATGATTGTGAAGATGAAGATTGCAGACCATATTTCTCTGTTGAGGGAGAAAAATACTATTTGGATGACTTTATGAGAACTTCATTCTTTGAGTCTAAGCATCGTGCAAAAAAAGGAAAAAAACCTCTTAAAGAATCTATGTCTGATGCCGAACTTGCAAGAGAAATTGAAAGTGCAGTTGAGTGGTTAAAAGAAAATCAAGCAGGGTGCTCCACAATTAAACTTGATAATAGACTTGCTGTGTGTGTTGGATGGTTAGATGGATATGACCAAAATGATGCTTCTGTTATTCACGCAAAGGATGACCCAACTTGGGCGATAAATGCAGGCATTAAAGTGTGGACTTCCGACAGCATGAGAACAGATTTTGGTTGGATAAATGCTCCATATAATGAAGATACTGGAGATGTGTGGGATACTGATGTTTCAATATCTGAAAATGAAAACTATTTGGAACTTGCAAAATATTTTATAAAAGAATTTAAAGCAATGTCTGAATATGAAATCAATAAAGATGGTGCAATTGTTGGAAAATGGTCTGATGACGAAGAGTTTGAAGAATCTTGTGGAAATAGAAAACCAAGAAAAGCAAGAAAGATGAAATCCATGAAAGAGAGCATGGATGTTCATGATTTATCCAGAGACCAACTTATTGAGTTAAAACAGAATTACATGGTTGAACTTGCTGATAATGGAGAATTTGCAGAGGTTATGGGAGTTGATTACGACCATCCAAGCTATGGAGACATAGCTGATGCAGACGAGTTAATATCTGATGAAGATATTTTCAGACATTATGATGGTTATACATTTACAGAAGATGATTTCTTTTCTTCATTCAGAGAGTCCTTAAAAAATAGAAAATCAAGAAAGATAAGGGAATCCGCTTTAAGAAGAAAATCAAGAAAATTTGAAGAAGCAGTAAGTAAAAAAAATGATAAAAGATTTGGTGCTGTAGCTTTTGAAAATGGAAAACAAGTAGATTCTGCTTTTTCTGATAGAGAAGAAGATATTGCAAGATGGATTGGCGATAACTACTATTTCTTCGACACCATAAAAGTTATAAATAATCTTGATGGAAAATCTTCTGAAATGAAAGTTTCCTACAAAAAAAATGACCCATCTTTTGTATTAAAGCAAATAACTTCCGCATTTAAGCAAGCTGGAATAGATTATGTTTTAAATAATAGATTTTCTGAATCTTTAAAAAGAAAAATAAAGAAAATTATGGAATCTATTGAAGACATAAAAATTGATACAGGAGACCAAGAAATTACCGTTTCTGCGAGAGATAAAGAAGAAGTTGAATCTGATGGAGAAATGATTGCTCCTTTATCCGATGAAGTAAAAACAGACATTGAAATGAATGCTGAGAATGAAGAAAACGGTGACGAAGTTGATGTTGACATGGATGAATTCTCAGAAGAAGAGTTTGATGACCTTGGCGAAAGCTACTTAAAGAAAGTTTATGAAAATGTTAATAGTTACAAAACAACTTCTGTAAGAGAAAAAGACAATAAATTGATGGTTGAAGGACTTATTAAGTTCAATTCCGGAAAAACAAAGAAAACATCTTTTGTTTTTGAAGCAAAGACCATAGACAAAAAAGGACATGCTAAATTCTTAGGTGAGAACTTACAAATAAGTCGTGGACATAAATCATTCAAACTTTCCGGAACAATTTCAAATAATAAGTTTATTGCAGAATCCTTAAACTATAACTACAGGGCAAAGAACGGCAAAAATTCCCAAAGAATATATGGAACTGTAAAAGTAAATAAAAAATAACATTAGTTGGAGGAAGAAATGAGCATTAAAATATTGAATGAGGGATTTAAATTATTACACAAAAATTCCCTTTATGAAGAAAAATCCAATTCCTCTGATTTAAAAAAAGCTCTTGAAAGTGCCCTAAATCGTCTTGCAATGAAGCAGGAGATGAATATTAAGAAGTATGAAGCAGCATTTCAAGATGCTATAGAAAGTCAGTTCCCTGAAAAGTCATGGTGGGAAGTTACAGATTGTAATATTTTCTGGGACCTGATGGAAAATCGAAACCCGTCATTAACAATACAGCATATAATTGATAATCTAAAGCCAGAATTTAAAGAATCTCTTGGAGAAAACTTAGAAAAAGAACGGAAAAGAGTTCCTAATTCTAAAACTAATAAAAACAGACAAGAGCAATTAAGAAAATCCATTAAAGAATCTTTAAGAAGAAAGAAATTAAAAGAGTCTGAAAAAGAACCAACAATAAAAAGATATTCCGATGTAAGACCCCGTAGTGAAAGAAAGTATTGGTATTTCACAACTCATGGTGTTCAGCCCGGTTCAATTCCAAGAGACTTAAATGTTCTTGAGGTTCGTGATGGGCAAAACAAAAAGGGAACATGGGGAACATTTGTTATGCTTGATGGTGTACTTAATACAAGTGAACTTAGATATTATGATATGATAGAACTTTCTCCAGACTGGGAAGAACAAGAAAAGCGTCAAAATTATGACTATTTGAACTTTTTTGATGAGACTGAGGGAAAAAGAATTACTGCTTGGGAATCTTTTAAGAACAAAAGGAAGAACCATTTCTTAAAAGAGTCTTCCATAGATTACATCAAGTGGATACAGCTTCCAAATGGAAAATGGAAAATATGGGGCAGTAACAATGGTCCAGAATTAGACCCAAAGTTTTTAGATAGAGCAAGAAAACAGAATGGTGAAGAATACAAAGATGCAAAGGTATCAAAGAATGGTGAATACCCGGACGGTGTATCAGAAAAAGATGTGTGGGAAAAACATAGATTTAGTGAATCAGTGAGTAAAAGAAATAGAAGAAAATCACTAAACGAATCCTTTGATGATATGCAAGTATTCATGAATACTTGGGCAAACTACAATGAGTATGGTGCTGATGGTGTTCTTACCCCTGCTGGATGGATGAGCATTGACGATGCAATAGATTATTGTGAAGAGTATGCAGAATATGAACCATTTATAAATGACACAGATAATATTCCATTTGATGATGTAAACGAATATTCCAATGCATCCTCTGTTTTACAGGAACTTAAAGAACTTCAAGAATCTGATGTTGATGAAGATGTTGTTGCCGCAATTGTTGAAGCAACTGGATATAATGTAAAAAAAGCTGTTGAGATTGCTGAAAGCGGAGACTACTTCTGGTATCCAGGATTAAGCAGTTACACTGACTTAGCTTATGCTGTTATTGATGAAATTGGAAGTCTAAAAGATGCTCTTGGAGATAGGGTCGTGAATTATATAGATGAAGACCAAATGCGTAGAGAGTATAGATGGGACATTCGTGAAATTATGCGTGATTCTGCTGAAGATGCTGTTGACGAAGCTCATGAGGGAGAAGATGAAGATTCCTACGATAGAGAGCAGGAGATAGAAGATTGGATGGACGAGCACGAAGATGAATGGCTTGATATGATAATTGGGGAAGACATCGAGGCCGCTGAACGAGGCGAAGTTGATTTAAGTAATTATTTTGATTATGAGGCTTTTGGTCGTGACCTTTCATTCGATGGATACACCATTGTGGATGGTGGAATAATACTTGTTGACTGATAAATAAAAAGGGGCTAAATAATGGAAAATGGAAATTATGGGGTTTTACTAAATGGCCCAGATATAAAACTGCATATAAAATATTTTGAAGAAATGTGCAGTCTTATAGGCATAAGAGTTCTTTTCTATGCCCCCAAAAAAGACAAGCATTGGACAACTTATGCGGAGATAGAAACAAATTTTTATGAGCCAAAATTGGTAAGTTGTATTTTTGAAGACCACCCTAACCAATATACTATGAAAAAATTAGGGTGGGATTCAGAACTTCAAGAAAATGCTTCCTTAATAAGTGTTCCGTATGATTTAGAGGGAATACAAGTTGGAGCAATATTCATTGTTCCAAGTGGAATTGATAATACAAAGGGCAGAGTTTTCAGAGTTACAAAAATGAGAACATCAATGATTTATCCATCGGCAATTACATGTGAAATAGTTCCTGAGTATGAAAACACCTTTTCTTCTGGTGAATACTCATATAAGAACAGTAGTTTTAATTTATTAAATGATGAGGAAGATGATTATAGTTGAGTACATACATATATGATACTGCCCTCGTTAATAAGTTAAAGCGGTGGACAGAATCAACAGATATAACAATAACTGGTCCGGATGAAACACGAAGACTTTTTGAAGTGTTGAGTGATAAGACTGGCGATAATAATATAAAATTTCCAATGGTCTGTTTGAGAAGAGATTTTGGATATACATTAAATCTAACTGGTAAAAAACCACTATCTTTTAGTGGAATGGTTAAGGAAACAAATTATGATAAAAGCATGTTAATAAATGCAATACCAATTACTATAACCTACCAATTGGATGTGTATGCAAGATACTTTCGTGAAGCAGATGAGTATATGAGAAACTTTGTATTCAATATAATAAACTATCCTAAAATCAACATAGAAATAAAGTATCACGATACTGATATGGAACATGTTGCCAATATACTTCCGGGGCAGACAATTTCTGACACATCTACTGGAACATCGGAAAGATTGTTTCCCGGTCAATTTTCAAGACTAAGTTATCAGTTTACTGTAGATGATGCTTATCTATGGGATATTAGGATTAAGGACAATAAGCATATTGATACAGGTGAATTGTTGATAATAGATAAAGCTACTAACGAAGTAATAGTAGAAACTTACTTATAATTTGAAATTTAGTAATTATATTAAAGGAGAAATTTAAATGCCTAAAATTACTATTAATGAAGTTGATTTAACAAAAGCAAGCTTACAACCATCCGCAACTGATATAGCGTTTGTTCCAGGATTTTCTTGTTTAGCAACTTTCCCAGAGGAACCTACTTTCTGTGAGAGCATTGCAGATTTTGAAGAGAATTTTGGCACATATCCTGCAATTACAGCAATGTATAGAAGATATGTTTATAGTGCCGACCAAAAGGACGGTTCTGATAACATTATTGCATATAAAGGTGAAGCGTGTGGTTATAAGAAGTACAGAGTTAAATTGCCAGATGTATTTAAAGACAAATTCTATACTGAAATAGTAAAAAATACAGTATATAAAAGTGGTGTTCCAACACCTTATTCAAGCGGTTCTCTTTCTGGAACTTCCCAAGTTGTTCTTGCTGTCCCAGAAACACAGTCTGAGGAATCTGTTGATAGTTGGCTACTTGCAAGCGGACTCATGCTTGATACACAATCAATGCCTGTTTCACAGGATGTAAAAACTTCTTACTTTGATTTTGAGTATGACATGTCTTATGTGTATGCAAAAGAACTGATTAGAGCGGGTGTTCCTGTTATCTATTTTGTTGCTAAGAACTTAGTGGAATTAAATGATGCAAAAACTGCTTTCAAAAATAATTCAACCTACATTGATTTACTTTCTTATATTGCTGATTCATTTGAACCAGATGGAACTCATTCTGTTAATATTGAAGATGGAATATTAGATAAAGGTGAATATTCAATAAAGTATGTTACTTCTGGCGCATATCCATCTGTTGTGTTCTATAAGTACAGCAATCCAACAACAGCAGAAAACTTTAGTGCGGAAGCAACCTATGATATTGGAGACTATGTTATGCACGAAGATACAGGTGCATCAAAAATGTATGAGTGCATTGTTGCTGTTACAGAGGCAGGAAACTGGAACTCAACAAACTGGAGAGAAGTAATCCCCGGAAATGGTTTCCAATTAGAAGAAACTGGTGCTGGGCAGTTCTGTTCAGATTTACTTAGCATTTCTGGAAAACGTGGTGACAGTGTTTCTCTTATTGATATGGGAGATAGTACACTATTTGAGAGTTCATTGGATGCTAACAAGGTTAGAAAATATGAACAAGAACAAATGTTAGACCCTGCATATCTGTGGAACGCAGTTACAAGTGATGCCTTTATAAGTGCTTGCCCAGCTTATGCGGAGTATGGTGCATTATTTGCTCCTTGGGCATTGTATACAACACAGTCTTCCTATTATGTTGATGGTGGTTCATATAGAACAGAGCTTCCACAGTTATCTTCTGTTATTATGCCTCCGTCATTTGGTTATCTCATTTCTCTTGCAAAATCTATCATTATAAATAACAACTGGGTTGCTGTTGCTGGTGTTGCAAGAGGACAAGTTCCATCTATCAATGGGCTATATACTGTTACAAGACTGTCAAACTCCTTGGCTAATGCTTGGCAACCAAGAAATGGAAAAATTTCTGTGAACCCAATTACAAACATTAAGCCTTATGGATTAACTATTTGGGGAAATAGAACTATGAAGAACAACCTGGCCGCCGCTAATGGTGGAGAAGATGGTCTTACAGCAACATCATTCCTTAACATAAGAAACATGGTAAGTGATGTTAAGAAAACTGCTTATATTGCCGCAAAGACACTTATGTTTGAACAAAACAGTGATGTTCTTTGGGTGAACTTCTTATCAAGAGTTGCACCACTTCTTGATAAGCTGATGTCTGGACAAGGACTATCTGACTACAAGATAATCCAGAATCCTACAAATGAAAAAGCAAAATTAAAAGCAACCATTAAACTATTCCCAATTTATGCGGTTGAAGATTTTGAAATAACAATCGAACTGTCTGATGAAGATGTTAGTGTTGTTTAATTTTGACAAAAGGAGATAGTTAAATGAGTATTAGATTAAATGGTGTAGATAAAGAAAGCACAATAGGAAGAATATCACAAATTTCTCACGGTGCATATGTATTAGCAGATAACCCCAACCTTTATGAAATTCAAAGAACTAACAACTTTGAATTCATTGTAACTGATATTGACAACATTCTTAGAGCAGGGGCAGGTGGGAGTGAAACAACCTCTACTATTGATAATGCACAGGAAGTTTTAAGAATTTCTGTTAGCGGTGCATTTGTTCCTCATTTTACACAGGAAACAATCCCAATTAGAAGAGGAAATTCTATGCAGAAGTTCGCTGGTGTTCCAAGTTTCCAAGCTGGTCGTATTACACTCAATGACTATATTGGTGCTGACACTAAGGCTGTTCTTATGGCATGGCAAAACCTTTCCTACAATGTCAGAACAGAAAAAGTTGGTCTTGTAACTGACTATAAGAAAGATTGTTATTTAGTAGAATATACTCCCGATTACCAGGAAGTCAGAAGATGGAGATTACATGGTTGCTGGGTAAGTGGCTTAGAAGAAACTGAGTACAACCACGAAAGCAACGACAAACATGCAATTAATGCCACAATTGAATATGACAGGGCAGAAATTGATATGAGTGGAACAGAGTAAAAATAATTATCCCATCCATTAAAAGGAGGGGTTAAATTAAGAAAGTGTGGTACAATAATGAGTGAAACATTGCAAATAATAGTTCAAATATTAACTACTTTAGTAACTTTAGTTCCAATGATATTTGCTTTAGTAAAATATGTTATATTAGCTACTAAAGAAAAGAATTGGAATAAATTACTTTCACTTCTTCTTAAATTATGTGCAGAAGCAGAAGAACAGTTTAGTGAGGGTGCTGATAAGAAACAATGGGTTATGAGCATGACTAAATCTGCATTAAATTCTATTAACTATGAAATAGATGATGAGACATTGAGTTCACTTATAGACAGCTTAATTGAATTAACAAAGAAAGTAAATATTTAAGGAGAAATGTACAATGTTTATTTATGAAAAAGATGGAAAGTTAAATGTTGCATTTCAAACAACACAGATTCCACCAGAAACTCCGGATTATGTTATTGAAAAAGGTTTTATGACAATTGGCGATACAAAAGTTCCGGAAGACCAAACACAAAATCAATCTGCTGGAACCAAGTAAAAAATAACTTTCCACAAGGAGAGGTAAAATATGACATATAAAAAATTGCCTCTCTTTGAGGCATCAAGAAATGATTTATTAACAAAATCAAAAACAAGCTATAAAGGAAGACAAAGATTTAAAAGAAGAGTAAAATCTAAAGTAGCAAACCAAGTAAAGCAATTTAATTCAATAGACATGAATAAACTGTTTAAGGACGGCATACTCACAGTTAATGTTGCTGTCAAAGGCGAAACAGATAATTATGTTGTAAAAATGAGCTTTGGGGGATTTTTGGATTTACTAAGAAAAGAAATTAGAAATGATGAAGAAATTGATTTAAGATGTATTACTCGTGCATTAATCAATGGATTTAATAAAGATGATGTTTATATCCACTGTTCATGCCCAGACTTCAAATATCGTTTTGCATATTGGGCAACTAAGAACAATATAAACAGTGGAGAACCACAGAATGACAACGGAAAGTGGATAAGAAATCCAGACGATAGGTTAGGCAGTGGATGTAAACATATTCTTCTTGTTTTATCCAATAATAGTTGGTTGATAAAAGTAGCAAGCGTTATAAATAACTATATTAAATATATGAAAAAATATAGAGAGAAACAATATGCGGATATAATCTACCCGGCTATTTATGATAAACCATATGAAGAACCCGCTCAAACAAGTATGTTTGACGATGATGAACTTGCTTCTGATGAGGATACAATTGATGTTTCCAACGAATATGGTAGAACAGCTACTCAATTCAAGAAAGGAAATACTCAAGGACTGCGGTTTGCAAGTAATCGTAATAACGATGTCCTTGATGGACAACAAGAATTGGATATTCAATAATTTTTCTGTTATAATCCTAAAAATAGTCGAAAAAATAATGTATATATTACATAGAGAAAAATATTTTATTAAGGAGATTGTTTTATGGATTATACTTTAACAGGTAACTATACTCTTCCGTCTCTTGGAAAAGTGTACGATGTAGATGTAAATCCGAATGTTACAATTCGGTCAATGACAGTAGCAGAAGAAATGAAAAGGTTAAATTCTTCAGATAGACCATATAAGAATTTAGCTGACATTATAGATGATTGTTTAATTGATAAGCCGGGCATATCTTCCTACGATATGTGCCTTGGGGATTTCCAATATTTATTGCACAAGTTAAGAGTTGTGACTTATGGCACTAAATATAGGTTGTCTTCAAAGTGTCCACATTGTGGGTTTGATAATGTTGGCGAAATTGATTTAAATGAAATGTCTGTTTCTTCTTATACTGACGAAGTTGAAAAATACTTTGATATTGAGCTACCAATATCAAAAAATAGAGTACGGTTAAGAATGCAGACTCCGAGGGTATTAGATGACATAAATGTTAGGGTAAAAGAAATTACATCTAAACGAAAGTCATCATCTAAGGATTCTGCATTTTTACTTAATATTGAGTCTGTTATAGATACAGTGAATGGAAGTAAACTTGACATATTCAAAAAATCAGATTTTGTCAAGCAATTGCCTATGTCTGATATAAACTACATATTAGCGTCTGTGAATAAGATAAACGAACTTATTGGCCTTGACATGACACTAAGTGCTACATGTGACTTTTGTGGGTTAGATTATGATAGCCCCTTTCGTATCACCCCTGAATTTTTTAGACCCTCTATTGACATCTGATGCCGCAAGGTATTGTGGTGATAGGTATAAAGAATTGTGCAGGGGAAGATACTTGATTTCAAAATATTGTCACACATCATATAATGATGTTGGAGAAATTTCTCCGCTTGAAAGAGACTACATTATTGGATTTATAACAGAAGAACTTGAAAAACAACAAAAAGCTTTAGAAGAAGCAAAACATAAATAGTAATTATTTTGGTAGGTGATTAGATGGCCTATGATGATTTATTTAGCGAAAAAAGAGTTGCAGAAGCCAAAAAAAGAATTGAGGAAATGTCCAAAGCGCATTTAGAAGCTCTTGAGAAGCAATTTAAGGAAGATACAAGACATTTAGATAAGACTTCTACTTTATATATTCAAGCATATAGAGCTTTTGAAGAAAATAAAGTAAAATTAGCGGCCAATACTGAAAAGGAAATAAATAAAATTCAAACACATTATTTGAAAAGTATCTCTGCATTCAAGAGAAGACAGATGCTAAAAGATGAACGAGAGTCTTTAAGAGAGAGACAAGCAAGTGCTGAAAGAGAAAAAGATGCCATATTAAGCATACAAAAGAAACTTGGACAAAGTTTAACTGTACAACAACAAGGTAGATTGGAAGAATTAGACACTTTTATAGAAAGTTATACAACAAAAATCAAACGTCTTTCAAGTCAAATAAGAGCTATAGAAAAAAAAATAGAACAGTCAGACAATGACCACCAAAAAAAGAAATTAGAAAGACTGAAAAAATATGAAGAAGCATCTAAAAAGTTATCAAAAGCACAGTTAGAAAGAGAAAAGGGTTCCGCAAAAGCAAGAAAAGAACTTACAAAAGATTTAAGTAAAGCAAGTTCTAAAAAAGAAAGAATCTCTGCATATATGAAATATGGCCTATCAAATTTAAGAGATTCTATTAATGTAATGAGCGGAGAAACAGGGTGGGAAACTGCAAAAAATATTGGATTTGAAGCAGGTGAAAACTTAAAAAATATAGGGTTGGCTGTAGGTGAGCAAGTAGGAGGTCTTATTAAGAACAAATTAAAAGATACTTTTACTGGTAATGCAAAATTTGAAGGAATAAATGCCGCTATACAGGATGTTACAAACCATAGAACACACATTATGGCAAGATTACAAGATGAAGCAGGAGAATATGATTACTCAGGTCTTCTTGATACTGTTGCAAAAAATCTTGCTGTAAGTCCTTATGTAACTCAAAAAGCTTTTATGCAAAAATTGGATGAGGCTGTTGATAAAGGTATTGCATATAATGTAGAGCAGAGAGCATTTTTGCAAACATTAAAAGATGATATTGCAACAACTTTTGATGCTTTTGATTCAAATTTAATGAGAATCATAAAATTACAACAGGCAGACAGCACAGCCGCAAGACTTGGTATGGAGGCAGCTTTAACAAAGACATTAAACAGTGTGTTTACAGATTCAAGTTACCTTACAGATGACATATATAAAAGTGTTCGTGGGGCACTCGTTGAAGCAGAATCAACAATGGGGAGAGATATGGCAACCGAATTTGAATATGTTGTTCAAAAATGGATGGGCGCATTATATTCTCTTGGAGCATCTGGAGAACTTATAAATCAAATTGCACAAGGTTTAAATTACATAGGAACAGGCAATGTTCAAGCACTTGCAAGCAATTCTCCACTTCAAACTCTCTTTGCAATGTCAGCAAGCAGAGCAACTGGTGTAGATTACGCAGACTTATTGGTTGGTGGACTTACCACAGAAAAAACAAACGAGTTGTTAAAATCTATGGTTGAATACTTAAAAGAAATTGCGGAAGACAGTAAAAATAATAATGTTGTTAAGTCTGCATACGGAGATATATATAAAATGTCTTTAGCTGATATGAGGGCAATAACATCTTTATCGGAAACAGATATTTCTTCAATATACTCTAAAAACCTAAGTTATAAAGATATGCAAACATCACTTACTCAACAACTTAGTTCTATATCAAAAAGGCTTAGCGTCAGTGAAATGATAAGTAATGTATTAGACAACTTTGTTTATTCTGTGGGTTCAGAAATTGCACAGAATGCGGTTTCTTATACATTGTGGCAAATAACAGATTTGATTCAAAATGAAACAGGAGGACTTCATTTACCGGCTATATCCGTATTTGGCAACTCTGTAGACTTGTCTGCATTTACAATTGAGGGCATGATGAAGACAGGTCTTGTTGGGTTATCTACCCTTGGACAAATTGGAAATATACTTAGCTCTCTTGGAAATAAAGGTGGTTTAAGTTTATCTGCGTGGAATTATGCAGATAAAATGGAAAGAGGCCAGATAGAGACACAATCGGCAGGTGCTGTAAATACAACATCTGGAAGCACATACGTTGGTTCAAGCAGTTCGAGTGATATGAAAAATGCATCAATTGCTGGTGCAACAGAGGAATCAAAAGAAGTTGCTGAAATAACAAATGCCGATAATGAAAGCGAATATACTTTTGATGACTGGTATAATGCAGTATTGATTGATAAAGAACCAATTTATACAAGGTCTGGAGAAGAATTTTCTGTAACAGATTTATATAATGCTATGTATAAAAATAGAATTCCTGTTCCAGTTGAAATAAGTCCTTTGACAAAAATTGGTGCCGCTTTAGATGCTCTTGCAACTTATATGTTAAATGCACATAGAGTTACTGATGTGAACATAAAAAAATCTGATATTTCTGTGCCTGTTACTATTCAAGATTTTGAATCAAAGTTTAAAAATGAAATAAGAAATTATGTAAAATCTGTTTATATAGAAACACTTTCACAAGAACTGAAAGAAAACCTCATAGGAAATACAAGGGGAGCAAACAGTGCAACCATTGCGAAAGTGTGTGACAAGATTCTAAACGACAAAGTAGATGTAATGGTAGAAAATGATGGATTTGATTTGTTCCTCGCAAATTCCTATGCATTACATGGATAAGGAGAATTCAATGTTTCAAAAATTTTTTACCGATACGATAGAAAGTAAGTTTATAAAATCTTTGTTAGAAAATTCACCTGTACCTGTGTACCCGTCTATTTCTTTGGATGGGTACGCAATCAACGGTTGTATATATGTAAGTAAATATGGAATTATAAAATGCACAAAAACAGGCAAACTTTCTTCAAATTTTATTCGGCTATACCCATATGTGTTTGGGCAATACTTTCCGATGTTTACTGAGAAATATGTATCAAAGTACAATTACTATGATACAAAAACACACGAAGTGCTTGGAAATTATTTGAGAATGTATAGAGACTTGTTTGGTATAAATTTGATGCCATTTTACAATTGTTTTTCCTATCACTTCTTTGAAGATATGTATTTAACATCTGATGTACAATGTGGGTATATTTTGGAAAATAACAAAAATTATATGTTAGCGGCAATTCCAATAAAATTTGATAGGGTATATACAGTAGCAGTTGACAGCATGGCCTCTGTAAATGTAAAAGCTGTTTTTCACGATAGTCTTGGACACTTGGTAAATGGTTTTGGAGAGTTTGAGTCAGAAGCAACAGAGATGTTAAAAGATTGTCCTGTAAAGTTTGAGTTTAATGGAAACACAGAAGAGACAACAAATGATGGTGTTATTACAGTTCCTTACATGAGCTTTAATAATCCAATAAAATTTGAATTGAAGTTAAATAACACTGTGTTTACAGATGCATATAAAAGAAAATTAAAATGTATGGAAAAATATCTCTATCTTGTTATTCAGCTTCCATCAGACAATTCTTCTTCAATAATTGCGTTGGAAGGAGATTATACAAACAATGATATAAATATAAACTATTATAACATTGAAAGACCGCAAAAAGCAATACAAGATATTCTTTCAAATCCAGATTCAAATTTTATAAAATCAAATATAGCACAGGCAACAGAAAGCAGTGATGCTTTTGATACAATTATACAATTACTTGATTATTCTGATGATGAAACAGTAAATAATTTTATGCACACAGACCTTAGTCTTCTTAAAATGGGAACGGCATCCATATACGCTTTTAACAACCGTTTAATTGAATATTTGTTACTTAATGTCGTGGACAGTGAAGACACGATAGACGAGAACACTATAAAGGCGCAGAAAATTTTTAATTTGTTTAATAGGGTAGATGTAATGCCAAGCGTATGGTCAAATATATTAAGATTTTCAATATATAGAAAATTTTTAGAAGAAAATAAGAATGTATCCGATGTAAATGGGTTCATTGACAAAGATGTTGAAAAAATGTTAATTAAAATGGACGGTGATTACTAATGCTATCTTTGGTAGAGCCATTAAATCCATTTGCAGATTTAAAAAGTGGAAAAGGCAGCAGACCATTCAAGATGATAGACAACTATGTATATCTACATCACCTTCAAGAGTTTGTAATAATACCAACATACCCTGAAAGCGTTACAGATACAACAAATGTTTTGTTTGCACAAAATACTCCGCTTGTAAGAAGTGCTCCTATTTTTTCTTATTCAAACTCAGGTCCAAGAGGGGTAGGATTTACTTTTAAACTGCATAGAGAAATGATGAAAGAAATAAACTACAAGAGAAGTAATGCAAAAGTAACTCTTAATGATGATTATATAGACACTCTTGTAAAATACTTGCAAACAGCCGCATATCCAAAATATTCTGCGGCAGAGAAAATGGTAGACCCTCCGCTTGTTACAGTGAGGCTTGGTGATGAGATATATATAAAAGGAGTAGTCTCAGGCTCTGTTCAAACAACATATAGTGGTCCTTTGCTCGTTGATGAAAATGGAAATGAAAAATATGCAGTTGTTGAAATTACTTTTACAATAAACGAAGTTGACCCTTATGATGCCGGAACTGTTGCTTTATCTGGAAGTTTTAGAGGTCTCGATACATCTTTAGAAAGGAACCTCTGGAAAGAGGGTGGAAGCCTGTCAAGCGGTTTAATTTCTGGTGCTGGTTCTGGTGGCAGGTCTACTATGATGACGAGGTAAAATTGAATGGATGTATTAAAAAACAAAACATATAAAACATTTAGTAAAATATCAAGGTATAATACAACACCATGCTATTATCACACGCTTGATGATAAATATCTATGTGGATTTTCAAAAAGGTTAAAAACTGATACACCATATGTTATACATACAGTACAAAAGAACGATACGTTTGATTCTATAGCTCTGTATTACTACAATAATCCAACTTATTTTTGGATTATATGTGATTTCAATCGTATCAATGACCCATTTGTTGATTTGCAGGAGGGACAAAAGATTAAAATACCGTCTTTTTCTGCCATACAATTTGAAGAATAGGGGATGATGGTTTGTCAAGTTTACTTAGTTATCCGTCTTTAGTGGAAGCACCTTTTATAATTGTTGAAATAGGTGGGTACACATTTGGCGATTACCAAAACAGCAACGGACAGCTTCTTGGCTCAAAAATCAACTATCCAAACTTTATGTCAAGGATAAATATTGTAAAGATAAATGGACAAGTAAACACATACAATATTAAAATGACCTATCAGATAGCTAAAGGGGATGACCCCAATATGCTTGATGCTATATTTAGTGTTAATAAAGATAAGTATGGATGGCAAAAAATAAAAATAAGTTATGGAGATTGGTCTTGTCCGTCTTTTATTTATAAAGAAGAAGAGGCAATAATATCAAAAATAAACTCACGAGTAGATTTCTCGAATTCTCGAATAGAATATGAGTTAAGTTGTACGAGCACTGCGCTTCCTTTGACTTCAAACTCTTATAACTTTCCTGCAACAATAGCAAAACCAAGTGAGATTCTTATAAACCTTGTATGCAACAAAGCATATGGGATGCAGAATATTTTTACCGGGATGGAAAGTAGGGCAAAAATCGTTTCAAGCGGTGTTGTTGCTTCTGATGATAGAGAAGTTCGGATAGAAGCTAAATATGGTGTAAGTCTTTTATCTTATATGAATTTTCTTGTTGATTGTATGTCAAGCACAACGGATTCAGAGGATTCAATAATAAAAAATTCCAAATATTATCTTACGCTTGAAGATGATATAAAAGGAATTATGGGTGGTGCATTTTTTAAGGTAACAAAAGTAGATACAAAAAACATGGCACGAAATAATCAAGATTCCGCTGATACGTACACAATAGACATTGGTTATCCAGGAGACAATTTTGTTACAAGTTTTTCAATAAATAACAATGAGTTATGGTCCATATACTACAACTATAGTAAAAATCTTCCGCAAACAAATTATGTATATAGAATAGACAATGATGGAAAATTAGTGGCAGAATACTCTCCCGCAATTTCAACCTCAAGAAATTTAAAATACACAACAGAATCAAGTAAAACTTGGTGGACTTCTATGACAGAATTTCCGATTACAGCTACTTTGACAATAAAAGGTCTTATGCGCCCATCAATGCTTATGAGCAAGGTAAGAATTAACAGCTATTTTTACGGAATAAAACATGTAAGTTCTGGTCTATATATTATAACAAGGCAAGAAGATTCTGTAGATGTAACTGGCTACAAAACAACCTTATCCTTAACAAGAATAGGTGCTGATAACACATGATAACAAAAGCAACAGTTGAAAAAGTATTAAATGATAAAACTTATCAAGTAAGAATACCAATTATTGATAAAGCAAAAAAATCTTCTTTAACAAACAACATATTATCAACTGCGGTTATTTCATCACAGATAAATTGTCCTTTAAATTTTAGAGTTGGAGATATAGTGTTTGTAGATTTTGAAGAAGATAACTACAACAAGCCTGTTATACTTGGAAGTTTGTATACTGGAACTAATACAAAAACAAAACCAACTGTAAATCTTAATTCTATAAAAGTTACTGACAGTGCAATTCTTTCAAAGAGTACTGCAATAGGAAATAATATAAAGTATGAAAACATACTTAGCTTGAAAGATTCAAAAGAAAGTATACAAAAGCAGTTAAATGAAACCGCAAGCACACTTTCTGAGTACAAAGAAAAGATAGAAGATGAGGCAACTCTTATATCCTTGCAATATACAAGCATAAAAGATGCTACTTCATTAGTGGAAAAAATAGATGAATATTTGAAAAATATAGCAACTGTAATAGGAGAAACGACAGACAGTACAGAAACAACTATATATGGAAAATTAAATTGTCTTTCCGCTGATATCGACAATATGTTAAAAAAGGTTGGAACAATAGATGAAAACACAAACTTTTTTGATAGAATACAAGATTTGGAATCAAGACTAAGTATTTTATCAAGTTCTTCATATGTTCCTATCTCTACAGAAGAATCCAATGAAAACGATGAAGAAAACTATGAAGAACCTATAAACCTAAACAACGATGATGATAGTAGTAGTAGTGGAAGTGGTTACACACCATCTGAATCAGCAGATTTTGACGATTTGTTAAATGCACTTAGAAGTAAGTTTCCAGACGGAAAATACTGGAATCATATGCCAACACAGGGAACAGGAAAGGAGTACAATAACCAAGATGGATGGACAAATATTCCATGCACAAAACACAACAGTTATTGTGGTAGTTCTAAACAAACGTGCAACGGATATGCACCCAATGGTTATGAAACTTCTTGGCAATGTATGGGGTATGCAAATAAATGTGGGTTTGATATGACTGGATATGACCCGGAAACAAGCCAGCAGTGGAAAAAGACAACCAATGTTGATTATTTGAAAAAGGTAAAAAAGGGAGATATCATAAGGTATAGCGGACATTCTGTATATGTCATAAAAGTCGATGGTAGCATGGTATATTTTACGGACTGTAACTCTGATGGGCATTGCATTATAAAATGGACAAGAGGATTTGAAAAAGCACACTTTAAAAAAAGTTTTGAGTATATAAGAATTTCTCCAACAGATTTTTCAAAATCAAGGTTGCTGTCTGCAAAACGTAAGAAAACAAAAAACAGTGGTGAAGAACTATAATGGTAACAAAAGGATATATCGAAAAAGTTGTAGATAAGAACAAGGTCATTGTTCGTTGCCCTGTTTATGATAAAATACAAACGGCAACAAACAACAATACCACAAATAATAGATTTTCTGTGTGTACAATATCTGGAACGAAAATAAATATGCATATTGGAGATGTGGTATTTGTAGGATTTGAAGACAGTAACTTATATAATGGAGTTGTTCTTGGGTATCTGTCAAAGGATTCGGAAACTTTTTCTTATGTAGAAATAAGTGCTTTATCGCTTGATGTTAGCACATCTGCCGTATTTCCAAAACAAACAAACATAGGAAGTGTGCCTTGGGTTGATATTCAAAACTTGTCAGGGGTTACATCAAATATAAACGAGCAAATACAAGAAATAAAAGCAACAAAACAGACAATTGAAACCTATATAGAAGAGCTAAATTCAAAGTTAGATGAGCATACTAAACTTATAGAAGAGTTAATAAATAAGCTTAATTCACAAAAAAAACTTATAGAAACTTATATAGCCCTTATTGGAGAAGAAACAGACACAACAGAAGACACGCTTTACGGAAGACTAAATTCCTATAATAATGTTATAGATAGTACAAATGTTGCGCTTGGACCAATTCCAGACGGAACTGTGCTATCAGAAAGAATAGACAGCTTAGAGCAAATGTGTGTTGATTTGTCCAATGGCATTGTAGATTCGTCTCCTATCTACAGCGAAGAAGAAAGCGAAAACAGTATGTTGGCAAGGGCAGAAAAAATGATAAATGTTCCGTGGGAGGCAAAGTCAACATTTCCAAAGTGGAACAGTGCTAATAACAATTTTATAAAAGGAACAACTTATTATGGAATGCCATACACACTATTTGGATTTGGATATACCTACGATGCATGGAAAGCAAATAGTGACAACAATATAGGCATAACTGGAGATGTTCCGGGATATGGAACGAGAACAGGACCAAAATATGGTTCTTGTTGTGCCGACTTTGTTAGTGAAGTCTTTGGTCTTCCGAATCATCAAAGGTCATGTTATGGTCTTAAAGTAAATTGCCCAGATTACTTGGAAACAATAACAGGAGAGAAAGCAAAAGCACAGTACATACAAACTGGGGATGCTATTGTAAATGTTGGAAATGGGCACGTTATGTGGATTGGTGGAGTAAGTGGCAGTGAACTTACCGTATATGAACAAACTCCCCCACAAGCACACAAGATAACTTTATCTACTACAAAAAACATTACAACTGATGGTTATATATTTTGGGGCAAAAAATATGATACAATTGTTAGACCAAAAGAGGCATTACTATCTCTTGAAATAAATAGACCACAAAGTCAGAGTCAGTTTAATGGCAGTTATGAACAGACAAGTCCAAATGCAAAATACCAATGGATATATAAAGGTTTTCATTATAATACAGACTTGCATAAAATGGCATTAACAGAAGATGAGTATTTTAATAATGCAAGAGTGTTTTGGGGTCTGTGCAAAAAAGCAGGATGGACTGCGGAAGCTGCAGCCGGGTGTTGGTCAAATACTTATGGAGAAAGCTCTGGAAATCCTTGGGCTTATGGTGTTGCAGGTTCTATATCTGGCGGTGGCATATTAGGATTTACCCCTTTTAATAATGGATATAATGGTGCTGGTATTTATGATTTTGCTTTAGATGTTCTTGGTGATGCAGAAAAAAGATGGGATGGGGATGTACAAGTAGCATATGTAAATTGGTGCATACAAAGAGTAATAAACCACACACTTTACGCTGTATTCTCAATAAGAAAACCAGAATCAAGGTATTGGGGGTATACACCACCAGACTCAACAAGAATACCAAAAAACAATTTTGATATAAACACCTATATAAAGCTAAATAAAAAAGATTATGATGCAACTGCAACAATATGTGCTAAATTGTGGTTGGCAAGGGCTGGTGTTGTAGACTTAGATTTTGACAACGGCAGAAGAAGAAATGAGGATGCTTTAAACTTTGTTATTGATTCTCACTCAGAAAAAGCAGAAGAGTTGTATCAAATTTTTATTAGAATGTAAGAGGTTTGTCAAATGATAACAAAAGCAATTGTTGAACAAATACTAAATGAGCACTCTGTAAAAGTAAGAATACCGATATTAGATAAAGTTATAAATGCTTCTACAGGTACTCCAATAGACAATAATCAAATAGCCTCCGAATGTGTTCTTCCAAATTTTCACTATAATTTTAAAATTGGAGATGTGGTATTTGTAGATTTTGAAGAGAATAATATGGATTCTCCTGTTATAATTGGATATCTTACAAATACAAGCGAACAGCGAACAGATGGAACACTTTTATCTATAAATGTAGAGAATGGGGTTGTATTGCCAAAAGACACTTCGATTGGAAGTGTTACGGGCGAAGAAATACAATATTTAAATGATACAACTTTTAATATACAAAATGAAATTAACTCTATTAATAACAACACATTTTCTTTGTCTATAAAAGAAATAGATAAAAATATAGAAAATTTAGAATCTAAATTAAATGACATATCTATTATAACAATTGCTAATACTGATTCTTGTGAAAACATTTCAGATATTGTTTTAGATGAAAATTCTAATTTTTACAATAAGTTCCAAACTATTAGAGATAACTTAGGAAATGTGCTTAATAAAATAGGGGATATTGCCGAAGACGAAAATATTTCTGATTTAATATCAGAATTGGAAACAAGGGTTACTGAGCTTGAAGATAGCTATGCACACGGGTATGTTCCTATTTCGCAATATACAGTAGAGCCATTGGATGAACCATATTCTACATTGTATCAATGTATAATGTATGACAGCTACAACTATACTCATCCACAATATACTGATATGACACCTGTTGGTGTTTTATGGCACGACACGGCAGGTGGAAATCCAAATCTAAGTAGGTATGTTCAACCAAGCAAAAAAGATGAAAATTATTCCTATTTAATGAACTTAATTGGAAAAAATACTGGTGGAAATGATTGGAACACTCTTGGAATAACAAATCCAGACCATAAAGCTGGTTTAAACGCATGGATTGGCAAACTCGCAGATGGAAGTGTGGCAACAATACAAGCACTTCCTTGGACATGGAGACCAAATGGATGTGGAAGTGGTCCAAAGGGTTCATGTAATGATGGTTGGTTGCAGTTTGAAATTTGTGATGATGGGTATGGATTTGGAAAAGGAAGCAAGACATACTTTGATAAAGCATATAATGAAGCAGTAAAGCTAACTGCTTATTTGTGTAAAAAGTTTGGTATAAATCCAAAGGGTACGGTTAATCACAAGGGTGTCACTGTTCCAACAATCCTTTGCCACAAGGATAGCAATGACCTTGGGTTGGGAAGTGCTCACGGAGATATATATGTTTGGTTTAAAAAATATGGAAAAGACATGAATGATGTTAGAAACGATGTTCAGAATTTAATTAACAGCACAGAAAATACTCAAGAACCTGAACAGCCAGAACAAACAACAGGTTCAAAGGTTAATGATGCTCTGAAAGATACAATTCAACAATTTATAAATAATCGTAAAGGTGATTGTGGTGTATATGTTGAAGAGTTACAAACAAAGAGTAATGTGTATGCATACAAAAACACAAAATTTAGTGACCAAGTTGTTAGTGCAAGTCTTATTAAACTTTGGGTCGCTGGTGCTGTATACGAAAAAATAGAAGCCGGTGTCATCAATGAGAGTGATGTTAAAGATGACTTGTATTATATGATAACAATTAGTAGCAACGATGCTTGTAATAGATTGGTTATGAAGCTTGGAAATAATAATCGTGACAATGGTATTTCTGCCGTAAATGCTTTTGCAAATGAGTATAATTTTGAAAAAACTAAAATGACTCGTTTGATGTTGGAAAGCACAGGAACGCAGAACTATACTTCTATAAAAGACTGTGCCAAATTCTTGAGGATGCTCTATGAGGGAAAACTTGTTTCTTCTACATCCTCAAACAAGTTATTGGAAATTATGAAAGATGCCCACAGAATATATGCGGCGGCTGGGTTGCCAAACAATGTAATATTTGCCCACAAAACAGGAACTCTTACAAATCTCTGCTATGGTGATGTTGGAATAGTTTATATAGATAAACCATATATATTGTGTATAATAAACAACGGAACAAATGAACCGCTATTAGCGGAAACTTCTAAACTTATCTACGATTCATTAGTATAAAAAGAGGGTGTTGCGGTGTATTCTATAGCATTTCCAAAAATGTTTAATGATACAAAAACACTGTTGCTGAAAGATACAAAGGCAACAGCGTCAAACTTATGGCTTTTATTAAAGTCAGATAAGAGGGCTTTATTTGGAGACCCATTTTTTGGAACATCTCTAAAAAGAGCTATCTTTGAACAAAACGATGGCGTATTGATTGATTTAATAATAGACGAAATCTTTACAACAATAACAACCTTTATGCCACAGATAAAACTATTAAGGGAAAACATAAAGTTGACATCCGATGGGATTGATATTTTTTGTAATATAACTTGTACGGATTTAACGGACTACACAACAAATCTGTATCAAATAAATCTAACAGAAGAAACAAGAGAGGTAAATAACGGTGCTTTCTGATAACTTATTAAATAATATGTCTTATACAAACAAGTCGTTTCAGGATGTATATAATGAAATGCTTGATTTGGCTGAAAAAATATCATATAGATGGAATCCAAAAGAATCTAACGAAAGTGACCCCGGCGTAGTGTTGTTAAAGCTTTGTGCTATTCTTGCTGACAAACTTAACTATAACATAGATAAAAATGTTTTGGAGTGTTTTCCTGTTTCTGTTACACAAGAATCGAATGCACGAGAATTGTTTGCACAGCTTGGTTATTTTATGCACTGGTATATAGGAGCAAGCGGAGAAATACAGATTTCTTGGAAAGGTGAAGACACCGGATTTATATATAATCTTCCAAGGTTTTCTATGGTTTCAAATGACGATAATAGTATTGTATATACACTGATTTCCGATGTTGCTTTAAGCAGTGATGGAAGTGTGGCTAATTGTGACGCTATACAAGGTGTGATTCAAGATTTTATGGTAAACGGAGATACCATAATAACAACACAAAATCTTGATAGTAAAAATAGACTATATTTCAGTAACTATAATATTGCTGAAAACGGCATTTTTATAAGCAATAGTCTGTTTGGATACGATGACTGGAAACGTGTAGACAATCTTAATATTGAAAGTTATGGAAGCCCCGTGTTTAAGTTTGGTGTTTCTTCCGAAAATGGGGTTTGTTATTTGGAGTTCCCTGAAGATGCTTATAACATTTTTGGAGACGGCATAACAATTAAGTATATATCAACAGACGGTCAGGACGGAAACATGTCTTCAAAAATTATGACAAAGTTTTTTAATGACCCCTCTGCATATTACATTGATGGTAATGGGGATGAGCAGTCATTACTTTTAACAATGACAGATGTTTATGTTACGAACAACGACAGCATAAGAAATGGCTCAAATCCAGAAAAGATAGAAGAAGCATATAAGAATTATCAGAGAACAATTGGTACATTTGATACGCTTGTTACATTAAGAGATTACAACAATGCTATAAGAAATGCTGAAATAAATGATATAAATATTGTATCAAATGGATTTGTAACAGATAGAACAAATGATATTCAATGTAGTTACAAAATTGTTACAGATGTTCAAGATATAAGAAAAACTGTATATGCTGTTGAAGAACAAGATGATTCTCCGAATATAGATGCGTTTGATTTAAAACTTTATCTCCTTGAGAACATACAAACAGCAGGAGACATTATTCAATCTTCAAACAAGGTAGTTAATTCTGCAAATACTTACAATACAACTTTTAATATGATGGACAACACAGAATTTGCAGAATCTTATAAAATTGACTTGTTAAAGCAATCTTTGTCTGAGACGAAATGTGTTCAGCACGATTTCCAACCTCTTTTAAGCAACAAACTGTGTATGCTTAAAAATAAATATCCTGTTGAATGCAAAATAATCCCTCAATACAAGCTAACTTCCGTACAAGCTAATAGCGTAAAGGCAAACATAATAAAAGCACTGTACAACAACTTTAATTCCAGAAAGATAAATTTTGGTGATGAAATTTCTTATGACTACTTGTACAAGATAATTTTAAATGCGGATGAACGAATCAAGTCTGTTATGCTTGGAGATGTTGTTTATACAACTTATGCAGTATATTTTGACCCTGCAAGCTATGAGTACAAAGAAATTGAGATAAACAGCCTTGATAACTTTATAGCAGGATATTTAAATCCAACAAACAATAAATTCTATTATGATTACAACGAGGATGGAGATTCTTACCTTAATGAAATAACCATAATAGATAACATTATGTACAAAGATTGTGTGTCAAATGAAAACGACAGTACAAAAGTTGTGTATGTTACAGCAAAAGAAGAAAACAGCATAAAGAGTGGAAACAGCATAAAAGTTGGTACAAAAATTATGGTTAGGTTTAGATATGATGCTATGCCTGAAAACAGCGGAGAAACTGAACTAAGCATAAAACTTGTAAACTCTCAGAGTAATTCGAGCGTTGGACAAGAGTATCAAATAAAAGAATCCATAAACGGAACTTTCCAAGACCTTTCTTCTGAAAAGTCTCTTTGTTGGGATGCTGGCTCAACAAGGTTGTTCACCTTTAATGGTACTTACTGGGTAATTGATTTTGAGGGCAATTATTCGAGTAAAGACAGTTTGTATACATTCGTTGACTTACCAACAGGAATTTGCTACAAATATACAAATGGAAAACCAAGCGAATACATAAAGTCTGATATACAAACAGACTTATACGCTAAGTCTGTTCTTGGTGGCATAACACAGCTGCTTGAACCAGATGATATATTTGAATACAGAATGAATCAAAAGTTCGTTGATTACATAGAAGATATTTCAAACATATCTACAAACTCTAATATACACTTGGAGTCTGCAAGCGGCGAAGCAAGCAATACTTTAAGAAATAATGAGTATATAAGATTTTATTCTCCGAACTTAGAGGATGACACAACATACTCATCTTATGTTAAATTCCAATATGCCCTTAGTCAAGATATTGAAACCGATTCTGATTATATGTTACAGGGAGACGAAACAATAACATTCTATTGGAAAGAATCTGACGATGAGAATGCGTCTTATAAATACTATAAATACGGAGCGGGAACAATTATTCATCCAAACTTTGCTCTTAGAAATCCGTCAAGCTATATGACTCTTGATGAAAGCAACTCAAAATTTGGTGTTAGCTATACTCACCCTGAAGATGATATTCCATATATAGGTTTAAAATACTCTCTTGGGAGTGGGACATGTAATTACAGTGATTCAAATCGGCTATCTTCTATTTATGATTCAGACTACATTCTTTCTTCCACCAAATCAATTGTAATAAGAAGAAAGGTTGAAGCAACAATAAAATATCCGATGTATGCTTATTGGATATTGAATGAAAAGAAAACAACACAAAATGGAAAGTATATGTATCAGTTGTTTAGTGAGACTTCCTTGAAACCGGGAGAAAGCGAAATAAGACAGGAATACATATTACAGCCGGGAGAATACTTTATTTATACAAATTCTTCAAAGACAAGTTTAGAGATTTTATCTGCTGGAACAAAGCTAACAAGAACTTCTACGCTTAGAAAAGTTGAACCAATGCTTTGTGAGGCAACTGAAACAGATGAACTTATTGATACTGGAATTTCAAGTGTAGACGATGTGTTAAAACAGATAAATTTTAATGACACAATAACTGCAACAGAAATGCAGATAAAAACTGTGCCAGCAAACGCAACACTGTATTTGAGTGCGCTTACATGGGAAGCAGACAGTGTAGCAGCACAGACACCATCTGAGCTAACTGGTACAAGAATCTATGGAGAGGGAAACTCCCCAATGAATGCAAACCTTAAAGCAACGCAAGGAAGAACTGTATACAATGAAGAATATTCATCTTCTTGGCAATGGCACGAAGATGAAGACGGAGATGGAAATCCTGTATATTCAAACAACGGTTTACAGTATGGAGATAATATAGACCTTTCAAGCATTACAAACACCGATGTTACTGGAAAAACACCTGTTATGCTTGGAGTACACCCAAGTGAATCTTATGTTTTAGTATCCTCTTTGTCTGCACCAGAATTTTACGATGGAGATTTTTATCAACTTGTAAATGGCAATTATGTAAAACTTGTTAAAGAACCTGCGAATTGGCAGACAAGTTATATGAATTATTATTGGAAAAAACCAAATCATGCATATAATCCTAAATATGCAACATCTCTTGTTTGGGAAAATGATGAGAATCTGCTGTTTTCTGATAGAACACCTTACATTTCTATTTGGAGCGAAGATGAAAACTATCTTGCTCTTGGATATAAGGTTGAGCAAGAAAATCTTTTCCCAGATTTAATAAAATTAGACTACACTCCAACTGACTATGAAGAATGTGGATATATTGAGCAACCGTCACCATATCAATTTGGATATTGGTGGAATTTAACTGGGAAGAGCCGATTACAAACTCAAGCTATTTTGGCAGACTTGTCATCTAAAAAATATTTTAAATCTGGTGATGAGTGGTATCAAAACATGAGATATTCGGGTGATAATGAAAATAGTTTGTCAAAAACAACTTACCATGCCTATAACCCAAAATTCAAATTTAACGGCTATGTATGGAATACCTCATCTGCTCCAGAAAACGGTAATTTAGCTGGTTATGTAAAAATAACAGGAGAGAATTGTTCTCCGCAGTCATGTATATTAGTGCCACAAAAAGGTCTTATAGCATATGAGTATCGTCCAGACATAAGCTTTTTGGCAGCATGGAAATGCTCTTCTTATGGTTATACATGGCAAAAGTTGGAAGATGCCCCTGCAAATCCAGATTATAATAAGACGCTTATGATATATACTACCTACTACAACATATCTGATTATGACAGGGAGTCTTATTATGAATCATATGAATATTTAGTGTTTGTTACTCCGGATGGAGAAGATTGGTATCAAAACACACTTGTTTCAGAAAATACATGGGAAAATGTAACGGACCAATACACAGCACAACAACTTCTTGAAAACCCAAATGCAATTCAAGTAGATTTTCAGAGCGGCACAGGAGAGGTTATAGACCCAGAAAATGTAACAGTGGAAATTATACCAAAACGAGGAATGAAAGCTGTAAATATTCCGTCTGACTTATTCGCTGTTGAAATATATGACCCTACATATTTTGAAGTAATGGAAGATTATATCGAAAAATCTTGGACACAAGAAATTAGATTTGACACAAATATTGAAAAGCTTGATGGAAATTCATATATAACTCCAGTTACGGAAGAAATACAGCCAACATTAGGAACACATATATGTCATCAATATGATTCTTATGCGTGGTTAGAAGATTTTTCTTATGCGTTTGAAGATAATATAATTGCTGGAACAAGCAATGTTATAGGAAATTCGAGGTCTGTAAGTGGAGTTGGTGTTTCTCCTATTTCTGAAGGAATTGCCGCTACTCAAGACGGAAAAGCATATAATCCTGCGTATTCTTACGACTATATGTGGCAAGAAGATACACAATATATAAATTGGGGAAATCCTATTGCAGTATTAAGCGGCCAACAAACACCAACAACAGCGAACATATCTGTTTTTGCGTTAGAACAGCATGTAATAAATCCAAACTATATAGCAAAATATACGTGGGTAAGATTAAATTCTACTCCATATAAATATGCAAACAATAATCAATTAATTAGTGAGGATACTTTAAATGGAAAGCTTGCAATGTTTAACAATTCTGACTCAGGAAAAGAACCTCCATTTGAAGCGAATTATTATGAATCAGCAAAATATGCTTACAACAATGGGGTAACCCCATATGTGTGGTTCCAGAAAACGGCTGTTTATGGAAAATCTTGGACATCTGTTAGAGTTCCAGTTGGAAAATCTTGGACATCCCACCATGTTACAGTGAGCGATTCTTGGACAGCAATAAACGAGTATACAGGAAAATCTTGGTATTCAAGCAAAGATAATATTCCTATGCTTTGGAGAAGTGTTCCGACTGCAATAAATGTAACATTCAAAAAAGATGGGGCAGAAATACTATCTCCAACAGGATATACGTTAAATGATTTTGTTATAAAATCTAAACTTGAAGACTCAAGTGAAATAGAAGAATGGCCTAAAGTGATTGTTGATGATGGTTGGGAAGCCTATTCTTCATTGGACTTATATGTATCTAAAAACACACCTTTTGAACTGCATGAAGACCAAGAACTTGAGTGGTTTACAAAAGATTACCATTCTTCAAATGATAACAGCAAAACACACGGAGTAATAAAAGGAAGGTATGTTTTTACTGAATATGATAACATAAATAATTTAGATGATATCATGTATAAAGTAAATATTTCAAATGTTACGAAAACAAACCAGAACTTGGTTTGTTGCAGACTTATTCCGGGGAACAATTTGCATTTATATTGCAGAGAAACTAAAAAGTCTTGGTTAGCTGTTTATACATACAGATTTGAAAGTGATAGAAATGGGGCATCATATGATGACAACATACTTGTCGATGAAGTATATACAACAGGGTATAAAATTGGTAACGAATGGACACCGTTAGACAGAGCAGGAGTTCATTGTTATATAGTGTCAGATGGGAATGCCCATTATTATACAAGCTATCAATCTGAATCACAAGTATGGCAAGAACAGCCACAAGAATATTATTCAGAATATGGAATAAGAGTACGTTCTGTTGTATTTAGTGCAGAAAGTGCCGTTGTATGTGATGTTTACCCACAAAAACAAGTTGCCCTTATGTCGAGTTCTAAAAACTATGTTAGTACATATATTCCAATAAATATTTTATCTGATTTCGGGTATGATATTGAGGGTGGAAATATGATAGATGTATCAAGATTGAATCTTGAGGGCAACACATTATATATGAATATTTATTCCTATGAACTGATAGAATATTCAGATGATGACATTTCAATAGATGGAAACTTTTTGAAAATAAATGTTGCATATTCTGAATATGAAAGAATAGATACATATTCAACTATTTGGGAAAGTGGATTATACTATAGTCGTTCTGGAAGTGGAACAGCAAGCGACCCATACTTCTATGTTCCTGTAAATTCTGCACCGTCTCAATCTGAGTGGGATGGTGGGGTATATTACAGAAAAACACATAAACTTTCCGACAATTATTCCATACAAAAAAATATAAACTTTAACTTTAGTAATGGAAAATATTTGTTGAAGTTCATGAACTCTTCGCCTGATATAAGGTCTTTAACAATTGATATTGTTCCAATAAAAAATGGAAATGTGGTAGGAAATCCTGTCAGACTTCATGAGTTTGGAGACGAAAATTTTACAGATTTCTATAAATCAAGAAAATATTATATTGACCTTAATACAGAATATCTAAAGAGCGCAGTTACTACATTTGCAGACTGTGAAGAAATGCAATTGATTTTGAATATTACATTCAAAACTCCGGATTTAAGCTATTATGAAACAAAAGGATATTTAAGTTTTGACCTTGCTTATAAGTACAATAAGCCAGAAACCATGTCGCAAGATTTCTTCAACATAATAGTCAACAAAATAGAACTGTTGGATAAGGATAGGCTATATGATTTTTCCTATGTTGTTGACAAGGATATTTTAATAGAAAATCCGTTAGAAAGCAACAGTTTTATGAATCCAAACCACATTTACAATAAGTTCACAATTTGTCAAATGGATACACAAAATTCTGATGTTTATATAACTAATTCAACAAAGTGAGGTATTGGTATATATGCAAGTATTTAGAATACAAGAAAATACTCCGGAGGTATATACCAATACCTCCAGAGATTTTCAGTTGATTGGAAGACTGTATGACTGTGTTATAAACGGAATAAAGTTTGATACTGATTCCATTTTGAGAATAGTTGACACAGAATCAATAGACAGTAAACTTTTAAAACTTCTTCAAACAAAGATAGGATTTTTTACTTCTACAGATATAACAGACGATGATTTGCGCTACGTTCTTGATTCGTTTCCTATCATTGTAAAAAATAAAGGTTCAATAAAGGGAATAAGGCAAGCAGTTCTTGTATTTCTTAAATTAAAGCATATTAAATCAGATGTTACAATTGATGTGTTTAATAAATATGGAACTCATCCCTATACAGTTCAAATAAGTCTAAATATGCCATACACAGATACAATACTGTTAGATGAAATTCTAAAGTATGTGCTTCCAACTGGATATGTTGTAGCATATTCTTTCTATAATGATATTGGAAAATTTGATGCTGTAATGGATACAAAAATAGGTGCAAATATAATAATCATAAAAGATTCTGTAAACTCAATTGTTCGTGGAAATTATATTTCATACAAAAACACAATAGAAGACAGGCTTATTGGCAGTGTAGGAGAAACACAGGTTGCTCTTCCATATAACACAACATACATGGGTGTTATAGACAGCATAGAAGATTTGCCATCATATGTAGAAGATAAAGACAAACATGTAGGAGAGTTATATACTTTAAGAAATGGGAAACCTTGGGAAAACAGTTTCTCAATATCATCATATATGTATATGTTTAATCCAAGCACATCATTGTATGAATGGGTTTTGATGAATTCAACCGCAGACTCTTTCTTTGATGTATTCAGAAAAGCTGTTTATGGATACTTTAATGAAAATACATTTTATGAAAATAAAAATGTAGAATATACATTAGATGAAACACTTTCTCAAATTGGGCTAAGAATTTCAAATGATTCTACGCCGGATTTTGCAGTAATAGAACCATTTGACAATGGAAAATTATATAATCCTGTTACAGATGTTGTTTGGTATGTTTATAATAATGAATGGGTAAGAAAACGTGGAAATTCTTATGGTGTTGAAATTTATGGACAAGACCCAAATGATGAAGTAAATTTGATTGTGCCAAAAAAAGATTTGGTTGTGTACAGAGAGGGAACCATGTCTGCGGTAGAAGCAGTTTGGAAAACTGAAATACGAGACAATGAGTATGTTTGGGGAAACATCATAACAGATGAAAATACAATAGACGAATTGAAAGAATATTCAATAGCAACCATAATTGGAAGTCCAGATTTATGTAAAATTGTTTCATGTAGGGACGAATTTTTATACGATTTGAAAAATGACAAATCTTGGTATTTGGATGATGATGAATGGCTTGAGCAAAGCGCATTTATGAAGAGCATAAAGATAGATGGAAACCCAAACGAGGGGGCTTATATAATTCCAAATGAAAATGTTCATATATATAATGACAACTATTCTTGGTCTTATGATGGTGAAGAATTCTCTGGTCAGGTAACACCATCTACCGATGTGTTATACATAGATACAGACACAAGTTGTGGATACAAGTATGATGAAGTTTCTGGAAGTTTTGAAGAAGTTCTACATTTTATGAAAGCATCTAATGTGTACAATGTTAGTCCGGAAGAATTAGACTACATGATTGAATATGGTCTTTTAAGACCAGCTTTTAAGGACGAGTATACTATTTTTGAAGATAGTTTCAACAATATGCTTTTATTGTAAAAAATAATGTATAATAGAATAGAGGGAAAAATATGGAAAATACTGCAAACATACCAATTGGATATATTGGAAGTGTAAATATAAGTATTCCTGTAAATGGAAAAACACTAAAGATAAATAGAAAAAACAAGGGTCTCCCAGAACTGTTTAGATTGTTGGTTCGGGCACTTGCCGGATATAACATTGTAGCAGATAAACCATCCTATGTAGATTTGAGATACCTAAATGAAGATGGGGAGTGGGAGTCATGTTTAACAAACAGGCAGTCTGTTTCTCAACTTTCCTACAACTTGTCTGATGGAAGCTGGATTGCAAGAGCGGCATCAACAATTCCATATTCTGCGTTGTCTGTAACACCAATAAACGGCCTTGGTGTTACATCTTTCCGTGTTTATCTTATGAACAAGAGCACAGACCTTGCCTATATAGATGTTGAGGCGAATGATGTGTATAAGATTACTCCCGGAACACAGGCACTTGTAGAGTGGATACTAAAAATAATAAATACGGATTAGTGAGGTAGTATAATGGGAGCATATTATGCTGATAGTACAAACATTGTTGTGTTTCCAACAACAAAAAGAGAACTAAACGACAGGAAGTCAAGACTTCTTACAGAGCAAAATCTTGTAGACATCGTTAATAGGCTATTAGATGTGAGGTCTTTTGTTATAACTAAAAATTTTGTCTACACAGAAAGTTTTGAGTTTAACATACACGGGTACTTTTTTAAAGTTGCTAACATCGGCGCATTGTTAGATTTAATTGTTGATTCCGAAATGTCAAATGGTCTTGTATTAAATAACAACAGTTGTATATATGCAAATATACATACTTTTGTTACAGGTGAATATGAGGAACTATATGGAGCAGACGATAATGGTTCATATGATGGAGTTGTGTTTACTGTAAACAATCCTTTATCAAACACAGATAAGTGGCTAAAGATTTTACAGTATTCCACAGAATTGGGGGAGTGGTATGTGCCAATGGAAAGCTATGCTAAATTTAGCGGAACAAGTATCACAAGTCCTATTGATTGTGGAGAGATTTAATTATCCAATTTAGTTAGCATTACTTAGTATATACTATATTATATATAATTATATATATAATATATATTATTATTAGTATATAAGGAACAAGTTAGATATTTTGAATGGAGTAAATATGAAGAAGAAACAGAATAGATTAGAAGTTATTATATGTCCTTATTGTGGAAGAGAATATCTTCCGTCTGAAATCTATATTCCGAATAGTTTTATTGGAAATGCTAAATCAATTATTAGAACTAACGCTGGAAAGATTGATACCTTTTTTGGTAATTCTATGGACTTAAAAGAAGAGTATACATGCGATAAGTGTAATGGAAAATTTGATATAAATGCTAAAGTTTCATTTTTTACAAAAAAGAAAGAAGCATTCAATGAGGAATTTAGCTCAAAGTTAAATAAGAAGATTGTGATGAAAGAAGACTAATGTTTACACTAATAGAAAAAGAATCATATAAGATTCCGGAAGAAACATCAATATTTTTGAAATTAGAGAGCTATATTCCAAAGAACGTGTTTAATACCTTGGTTCAAATAGAAAATTCCGTTTATATAAAAAAGCATGATATATTGGAATTTCCAATAAATTCTTTAGCCTTTGTTGTAGATGTTTTAACTGGGTTTGATGATGTAAGGTTTATTCCGCTGAAAAAAGAATGCTGTGACTACAAAGATATGCAAATAGGAACATTTAAGTATTCTTTGTATCAGCATCAAATTGATGCAATAAAGTATGGGTTGTGTAAAGATAGTTGGTTGTTGTTAGATGATTGTGGTCTTGGAAAAACACTTTCGATGATTTATCTTGCGGAAGAACTACACAGGAAGTGTGGCGTAGAGCATTGCTTTGTTATTTGTGGTGTTAATAGTTTGAAATATAACTGGGTTGCAGAGATTGAAAAATTCTCTGATTTATCTTGTACAATTCTTGGCATGACTGCTACAAAAAAAGGCATAAAAAAGTTTTGTAGTATTCCGGAAAGATGTTCTATCATAAAAGGAAAAATAGATGAGTTTTTTGTGATAACAAACATTGAAACTTTACAGAACAAAGAATTTGCAAATTCATTTAACAAAAGCAAAAGTTCTTTTGATATGATAGTTTTAGATGAGGCACACAGGTGCAAAAATCCGTCTTCTTTGTCGGCAAAGACTTTATTAAAGCTTCATGCAAAGTATAGAATAGCTTTGACAGGAACATTGATAATGAATAACCCTGAAAATGCTTATGTTCCATTGAAGTGGACAGAAAATGTGCGGTGCAATTTTTCAGAGTTCAAAAGAATGTTTAATGTCTATGGTGGTTTTGGTGGGGTTCAGATAGTAGAGCATAAAAACTTAGATATACTGAAAGATTTAATAAGTTCGTGTTCTTTGAGAAGAAGAAAAGATGATGTTCTTGATTTGCCAGATAAAACATATGTTAAAGAATATGTTGAAATGGGCCAAGAGCAGAGAAAGTTGTATGATGATGTTTCAGACGGTGTTGCATCTGTGCTAAATCTTCTTGACCACCAACCATCTGTATTGGAGGAACTTGCAATAAACTTGAGACTTAGACAGATAACAGCATATCCCGGTTCAGTATCATCTGTTGTTTGTGGTTCTGCAAAGTTAGATAGACTTTGTGAGTTAGTTGATGACATTGTTGGACAGGGAGATAAAGTTGTTATTTTTAACTCATTCAAGGATTCAGCGGAGGAAGTTTATAGAAGACTTAGGTATTATGGATGTGTGCTTTGCACAGGAGACCAAACAGAGACTGAAATAAATGAAAGAAAAGAACAGTTTCAAAATAGTGATAAGATTAAGGTGATGTCTGCAACATGGCAGAAGATGGGAACGGGGCATACTTTAACAGCCGCTAACTATTGTATTTTTGTTGATACTCCTTGGACGGATGCTGATTTTCAGCAAGCCGCAGATAGAATTTATAGAATAGGTCAGAATAAGAAAGTAACCATAATAACGCTTATAGCAAAAGATACCTACGATGAAAGAGTAGAGGAAATTTTACAGAAAAAAGAAGAAATAAGCGGATATTTGGTCGATGGTAAAATTAAAAGTGTCAAGTAAGAACTTGGCACTTTTTTGTACAAAATTAAGGGTGATTTTCTTCTGTTTTATTTTTTATCACATAAAAATTGTTTGTGTGTTATACTGCAATCAGAGAACTAAAAAGATTGGCGGTGTTACATTTGTACGAATACTTTTCTATGTTAGAGGACTATGTAAAAGGTATTGAACCATATGACAGCATAATGAAATTGACTTTTGATATTGCTGATAGTGGTGGGTATAAAAGAAAATATGTGAAATTTAAGAATGGGTGTATTAGAGAGAGGACAGTCTATTCAAAGAGGTTTAATAGTGTGCTTGTTGCTCTTTGGCTACTCCATTATAAAAATTTTTTCATAGGTAAATTGAAGCGAAGAAAAGATTTGTCTGAGCATTATGTTGATATTATAAATAAAACATTTTTTGTTGTTATGGGATGCTTAAATAAGGATAAGGTTAGGTTTGACAACGCTATAAATAAATATGTTGCGCTTGCTTTGCTGTCAAGAATAACTGATTTTTCAAAACAGGAAATGTCAAAAGTGTATACAGACCCGTATGAAAAGGGGAAGAAGTATGATTTTGTACAGAAGTATGCTGTGTTAAATCAGGCAGTTCCTATTGAAAGTGTAAATGAAAGTAGTCTACACATGTTTGATATAGGTCTTGTTGAAGAGGTTGCTTTAGAGTTAAGTCAGTTGGTTTCTGATAATCCATTTGGTGAGAGGGTTTTGGATTTTTTGCTTACATCTGATAAAAAAATACGCTTGAAAAATATAGACAAGAGTTTATCTATGCAAAGACATGAGTGCACAGAAGAGAATAGAAAACTTATTTTGGATGCATATAACAAGATAAAAGAGTATTTGTTGAATTATGTTGAAAGCAATAAGAGGTTTTATACTACGCCAATATCTGTTATAACATATTCATTTGAGGTAAATAAATGAAAAGTTCTTCGATTTCCTATAATGTGGATTTGTCAAAAAAATTGGGGATTAATTCTGCTATTCTTGTATCACTTTTAGATACAATGATAAATGGTGGAGATGAGCGCATAGTTTTGGAGAGGGAGTTTATATATGACAGAACAGGGCTTGATTTTGAAATACAGGAAGCAATCGAAGCTCTGTTGGTAAAAATTGGTCTTTTAACGGTAAGGAAAGTTAGAAATTCTGATTATAAAAATTATTATGGAATTGATTATGGGAATCTTGAAAAGATAGTTGAAGATGCAGCTTTTCAAGTTGATTCTTTTCCTTTGACAAAAAAGGAAAAAATGAAGAAAGAGACAAAGGCAGAAAAGCATCTTAAAGAGTTGAAATTAAGTGTAGATGTAGATGATGAGGTTTTGAAGCAGAGTATTTTTGATTGGATAGATTCTGTGCATGAAGCGGGAAAATTTTTAACAACACAAGCCGTAAGGTTAAACGTGAAACAGCTTATGCTGTTTTCGAGTTCGCAGAAAGACCGTCTTGAAGTTTTGTCTATTTCTATAAAGAACGGTTGGAAAGACTTGAATTGGGCAATGGATAGGTTGCAAAAGAAGAAAGATAGTAGAAATTTCGCAAACTATGGAGACATAAAGTTTGAGGATGATTCTCTTTCTGATGAAGTGTTTTAGTGGGTGTGAAAAATGGAAGAATATGTTTATAACGAAAAAGAAAAAGAAAGTTGTTGGTACAAAAGTGTTTGCAAAAAAGATAAATGTGGAGATTGTTTTTGCATAAGACACTTTAAGATGGACAATCTTGTGCATTTAGCAACGCTTGAGGGGAAACAGAAGTATACAGTTAATCTTGTGCCACAAAAAGAGGACTACACATCTTTTATAAGATTAAGGCAGATAAAAGACAATATTTTAGAATTTGTAAATAACGGAAAGAATCTTTTGATATTTAGTCGGAATACAGGAAACGGTAAAACTGAGTGGTCAAAGAAATTGTTGCTTAGTTATTTTGATAAGATTTGGTCAACAACAGATTTAAGGTGCAGGGCATTGTTTGTTTCTATGCCGAGGTTTGTTTTTGCAATGAAAGAGAATTTGACTTCTCCGAATGAGTATTATCAACATGTGAATGATAATTTACCTACTGCCGACCTCGTTGTTTGGGATGAAATCAACTATAAGGAGTGGACTTCATTTGAAGCGGAATATATGTTGAATGTTATAAGCCAGAGAATGTCAAAAGGACTTTCAAACATATTTACAACAAACTACGATTTGGAAACAATTTCAAATATGCTTGGCACAAGGCTTGCAAGCAGGATTGTTGGGTGTTCCGAGCATGTAGAGTTTGTAGGAAAAGACAGGAGAAATGTTGGTGGTTAATATATGACAAATCAATATTCAGGAGTTCTTTGTGAGCTTCAGGCTATAAATTATGCGTTTAAGAAAAATTCGTTGCAGATATTTTATTTTAATGGAATAGATGAAGGTTATTTTACAACATACAAAGAGCATTTTAAGTTTTTAAATGAGTATTATAATAAATATAACCAGCTTCCATCGAAAGAAACATTTGGATTAAAATTTTCTGATAATTTTTCTTGGATGGATGTGTATGAGCCTGAAGAATCTATCGTAGACAGACTAAGAGAATCGAAGCTGTACAGAGATTTAGTTAAAGACTTTAAGAAAATAAACGAGTTAATACGAGATGAAAAGACAGGCGAAGCAGTTGAGCTTATGGCATCTATTTCACAGCAGTATCTAAAACAGGAAAAATTAAAGTGTGTTGACTTAATTTCTGATGTTGGATTAAGATATGATTCCTATATTGAAAGAGTAGAAAATCCGGAAAAGGCTTTTGTAACCACTGGAATAAAGGAACTTGATGATATTCTTGGTGGTTGGGACATGAAAAATGAAACTGCCGCTATTTGTGCAAGAACAGGTTTTGGTAAATCGTGGTGGTTAATTTATTTTGCAATGTCTGCGGCAAAAGCAGGTTTAAGAGTTGGGTATTATTCTGGCGAGATGGAGACGGACTTGGTTGGATATAGACTTGATGCTTTTGCTGGCAATATTTCTAATGGTTCTCTTACTCATGGAAATTCAGATGTTCGGGATAAATACAAGGATTATGTAGATTCTCTCAATAAAACAATAAAGGGACATATTTTTTGCGCTACGCCTGATATGTTTGGTGGTGCTGTTACAGTTAGTAAGTTGAGGGCATTTATTGAAAAATATGATATTCAAATGCTTTGTGTTGACCAGTTTTCACTTCTTGATGACCAAAGACATGGAAGAACACCAAGAGAGCAGTCTGTAAATATTTCAAAGGACTTAAGAACATTACAGAGATTGAAGAAGATTCCGATTCTTGAAGCAGTACAGTTGAACAGAGAAGATACCTCTGAAAATGGCCCAACAACTAAAAATATTGCAGAGTCAGACAGAATTGGACAGGACGCTACAACTGTTTTGTTTATTGATAGAAAAAGCGATAGTGTGATTTTTACAGTTGGAAAGTCAAGAAATGCTAAGACAGGGGATAAACTTACTTATGCTTGGAATACAAATTTTGGTGTATTTCATTATATTCCAACAGAAAATGATGCAAAAAAAGGTGAAGATTGTTCCAGCGTTTTGGACGCATATGAGGATAATGAAAAAAGTGATTCTGTATTTTAATCGAGTTTTGAGACTAATGATAGTGTGGTGATAAGTTGTTACTAATTGATAATAATAAAAAGATTCTTACTCCAATTGAGATTATAACAGAGTCTTTAAGAGACCATGTTCTTGCACTTGGGATAAATAAGCTTGAAAAGATTGAAAAAAAAGGCAATAATCTGCGGATAACTTGTCCTTGCCATAAAGATGGTTGTGAATCAAGGCCATCTTGTGATGTTCTTTTAGAGGATAAGGTGGTTGGAAAGAAAGTTGTTCCCACCGGAACTGTCCATTGCTTTACGTGTGGGTATTCTGCAAATTTTGTGAAGTTTATCTCAGATTGTCTTGGAACATCGTTTAGAAAAGCGATTGAATGGCTGTTATCCTATGCCGATTATGAAATATATGTAGAACAGCGTGAGGGTTTTGAATTTGACTTTTTTGAAGAAAAAACTAAGGAAAGTACAAATTATTCTGAGCTACCTATTATTACGTGTGAGGATTTAAAAAAGTTTGACTTTTTTCATCCTTATATGGAAAAGAGAAAACTTACGCCAGAGGTTATAGAGAAGTATGAGGTTGGCTATTATCCAGAGGAAGATGTGCTTACTTTTCCTGTTTATGTTGATGGAAGATGTTTGTTTGTTGCAAAAAGAAAAGTAAAATATAAAAAGTTTATAATGCCTGTTGTAACTCCAAAACCTATTTATGGACTTGATTATGTATTGAACGAGAATGAGATTTATGTTGCTGAGTCTATTATAAATGCTTTAACGCTTGAATCATATGGGCTGAATGCAGTGGCATTGTTCGGTACGGGCAGTTCTTATCAAATAGATGTTTTAAAAAACATTCAGGCAAGAAAGCTTGTTTTGTGCCTCGATGGGGATGATGCTGGTAAAAATGGCAGAGACAGACTTATGCGTGAAATAGACAACAAGATTGTCACATATTTGGAAATACCGAAAGGGAAAGATGTTAATGACCTTTCAAAAGGAGAGTTTTTCTCTCTTGAAGAGAAACTTTTCTAAAATTTATCACGTAAAAATTTTAGATGTGGTATACTGTATGTAGTAAAATAGAATAAAACAATAAATATTAAAAGGAGTATGTTATGAACAATATTGAATTTTTTAACCTTAGTCACGATGGCGATAATGCAATTGTACGGATTCTTAATACAACTGTTGATGAAATTGAAGTAAAGGGAGTACACTTTATCAGTATTCCGGGGCAGGAAAAGAAGAAAGCTGTTGCATGTCTTGGTGAGGGAAATTGTCCTCTGTGTGACATTAATCAGCCTGTGCAGAGACTTTGTGTGCATCTTTGGGATTACACGGACAACAAGGAAAAGATTTGGAACCGCACACCAAACCAGAACTTTTTGAACGCTTTGAACGAAGTTGTTGACAGTTGGGGAGATTTGTGTGATAGTGTTATCAAGATTACTCGTTCCGGAGACAACTATCCTAAGTACAGCATTACGGTTTTGAATCCCAAGAAATATCCGTTCCCGGAAGATGCTATTACAAAGGACAATATTAACGAAAAGGTTTCTTATCGTCTTGCAACTTATAGAAGTGCAGAGGAACTTGAAGAATATGTCAGAACAGGTTTTCTTCCTGACCATATTAAGAAGAAGTCTTCTTGGGTTCCAAAGGAAGAGTGGCTGAAGAAAAAGCAAGAAGAAGATAAGTCTGTTAAGTCTGTTGTAAGTGAAGATTCTGATGATTCTCCCGGCGTGATTGATGCTTCTGATTTTGATGACCCTTTTATGTAATGGGGTGGTATAATGGCAGACCTTCAAAAGTTTTCTTTTCTTGATGATTTTGAAATTCCTGTTATAACACATGAAAACATAAAGAATGAGCTTATAAAAATAGGGAAGACTCACTCTTTTAAGCAAGGAAAATCTATTGATAAGATGCCGTTGGAACAACGGTTGCAGTATATTTCAGATGGTGTTTATAAGGTACTTGGAAGATATAAGAATTATGTAAAGGTTATTTATTCAGAGGATGAGTTTAATGACTATATCGCTAAAGCGATAGAGTTTGGGTGCATGTCTTTAGACACAGAAACAAATAATAGCCTTGACCCGTTGACCTGCAAAATTATGGGACTGTGTTTGTATATTCCGAATACAAGACCTGTGTATGTTCCAATCAGTCATACAGTTCCCGGCACAGATACATTATTAGAAAACCAAGTCAGCATTGATTGTGTTAGAAACGCTTTTTTGAAGCTGAAAGAAAATAACACGAAAATAATTTATCATAATGCAAAGTTTGATATAAGAGTGTGTTATAATGTTACTGGGGTATATCTTCCTATTTATTGGGATACAATGATTGCTTCGCAGTTATTGGATGAAAATGAACGTGCAAAATTAAAATATCAGTATAAGGTGCATGTTGACCCTACTATTGGAACTTACAACATTGAAAAGTTGTTTACTGGTATTCCTTATGCTTGGGTTTCGCCTGAAGTGTTTGCTTTGTATTCTGCTATAGATGCGTATGATACTTATTTACTGCAAAAAAGACAGCAAGAAATTTTTGAACAAGCCGGGATGGAAAAGTTATATGGCTTGTTCAAAAATATAGAAATTCCCGTAGTTTTAGTGGTGTCTAAAATGGAAGACGATGGAATTTCAGTTGATATGGATTTTATTGAAAGGCTTGATAAAAAGTTTAAGGATTGCAGAGAAGAAGCATCAAACGAAATGTATAGAATTCTTGATGATTATTCAACTGATGTGAAGTATTACCAAAAGTTAGGAAAACTTGATGACCCTGTAAATTTTTCAAGCCCACAGCAACTTTCAATTGTTCTGTACGACATTTTGAGGGTGCAACCTCCGAAAAGAAACAGGGATAATAAGCATCCAGAAAAAGAGGAATCTGATTCAAGACCAACTGATAAAGCGGCACTTGAAAAGTTAAAAATTCCATTTTCAGAAGCATTGTTAAAGTTTAGGCATTATAATAAGCTGATAACAAGTTATACTTCTACTTTGCCAGAGCAGATTTCAAAAAAAGATGGAAAAATTCATGCAAGTTTTAATCAGCTTGGAAAAGAAGACAACAATGTTGTAACAGGAAGATTTAGTTCTGATTCGCCTAAAGTTATATTGGGCCTTCAATTAGTAATAATTGAATGAAAACTCCGTTAATTCAGTGGAAATGGGTTGGTAAAATTTCCCACAATACTGAGCCAAGCAAAAGAGAAATTCTTTTGAAGGTGCAACGACTAAACGATGAGAGGTAAAATCAATAATTCGTTCACGAAAGCGGAGTAACCTATAAATTGTTCCGTAATTTCAAAAAATTCCAACAAAATTCAATAAATTCTCTGCTAAATTATGTGAATAAATTAAAAGGAGAGTTTATTGTAGATGAGTAGAAAAATACAAGTTCCATTCGTTACAAAAGAGTGGTTAATAGAAAATTGGATAAATACAGACAAAAGCCTAAATGATTTATCAAAAGAACTTGGGGTGAATTCTTCTGTTTTAGAAAGTAGAACATCTAAGTTTGGATTGAGAAAAGATTTTAAGCATTCTATAAACAAAGAGAAACTTTTTGATTTTAAAAACCCAAATGTATGCTATCTTGCTGGTCTTCTTGCTACAGATGGATATTTAAATACAAACAGCGATTTTGTAAGTTTAACCCTCGTTGGTGACAGTGAGAAAAAGCTGTTGGAAGATATCTTGTTATACTTTGAGTCTACTGATGTTGTTAGACAATATAAGGGTAGCAATTCTAATAATATTAGAAGTTCCATAAGAATAAGCTGTAGAGGAATAAAAGATTTTATGTTTGAAAAATTTAATATTCCGGCAAAGGATAAAACATCTCTTCTTGAGTTTCCAAAATCTTTTTTTAATGAAGACTGTAAAAAAGCATTTTTACTTGGGTGTTTTGATGGAGATGGATGTATATCCCATATAAAAAGTGGAAGTCCAACAGTTGTTCTATTAACAAAGTCAGAAAAATTTATAGACGGTTTGTATGATTCTATTTTATGTATTCCGCAGATATCTTGTAAAAAAGGTCTTGATAGAGGATATCCATATATATCAGTCAGTAAAAAACAAAATGTAAAAAATTTTTTAGACTGGCTGTACTCATCCACTTCGGTGTTAAGGTTGGAAAGAAAATACGAAAAGTATTTACAGGTTAAAGATATAGTCTGAACTATAGTGAATGCCAAATAGCTATAGAAGACAGGATAAAGAGCCTGTCGATAACATAATTGAATTTACAACAGCTTCCGAGCAAAGAAACTACAATGAGAATGATGTTTGTAGCTTCAAAAGGTTATTGTATCGTAGGAGGAGACTACTCACAGCAAGAACCCCGATTGCTTTCCCATATTACACAGGATAAGAACTTGATTGATACATATAATAAGAATAGGGATTTGTATGCTACAATTGGTTCTTTTATGTTTAAGAAAGATTATTGGGAGTGTATGGAGCATTGGGAAGATGGTTCTCCAAATCCGGAGGGTAAGGTAATTAGAAGTAAGTGTAAGCAAATTGTACTTGCAATTTTGTACGGCATGGGAGCAAATTTAATGTCTTCAAACCTTGGCGTTTCCGTTGAAGAGTGCAAAGAAATGTTAAATACATTTTTTGAAATGTTCCCGTCTGTTAAAGAGTTTACTTTGCATAATGAAGAAGATGCAAAGAGTATCGGGTATGTAGAAGATTACATAGGCAGAAGAAGACATTTGCCTGATGCTTCTTTGCCACAGATTTCAGTAATTGCAAAAAAAGATGTATATACTAATGCAGACTGTTTTATGGATTGTGACGATGACGATATAAAGATTTCTGTTGTTGACCATGAAAAAACATCGGAGTTAAATAGAAAGTGGAAAGAGTTGGAAGAATCAAAAATTCGTGCAAATCTTTTTGAAAAGAAACGGATGTTTAAGGAAGAATATTCTTGGGATAAGAATGTGTCTATTCGGGATAATGGAAACTTTATTTCGAGGGCATTAACACAGTGTACAAATGCAAGAATTCAAGGAAGTGCTGCTTCACTTACAAAGAAAGCAATGGTTTCAATCTTTAATGATGAGGTTATGAAAGAGCTTGGGTTTAGAATTCTTGTGCCTGTGCATGACGAATTGCTTGGGGAGTGTCCTATAGAAAATTCTGAAAAGGTTGAGAAGAGGTTGGCAGAACTTATGATAAGTGCCGCAAAACCTGAATGTTCTGTCAGTATGAAGGTTGATACGTATAGAGTAAACCATTGGTATGCAGATGAGGTTTCAAATAAGGTAAGGCTTAAATATGTTATAAAGATTGAACAGGGAATGTCTGATGAGGATGCTATAATAAGTTTATCAAAGGATTTTCCAGAACTTTCAATAGATGTTTTATCTGATATGTGTCATGGGGAGTATGATTGTCTTGGAGAAAAGATATGATAGATAAGAAAGATTTTGTTATATTAAATGGAAATAGTGTTGATGTACTAAAGACACTTGAGGATTGTTCTGTTGATTGTTGCATCACATCTCCACCATACTATGGACTCAGAGATTATGGGACTGGAAAATGGGTTGGTGGAGACGAAAACTGCAACCATGTTAGGGATAATAAGGTAGGAAGTAATAATTCTACTGGGCATAAAGGCATGGCAGAGGTTGGAAATTACGCCGGTGATGCAATATATAAAACAGTTTGTCCAAAATGCGGTGCTGTGAGGATTGACGAGCAGATTGGTCTTGAAGAAAGTCCAGAAGAATACATAGAAAATCTTGTTAAAGTGTTTAGGGAAGTAAAAAGGGTTCTTAAAGATAGTGGAACACTTTGGGTAAATATTGGTGATAGCTATGCAGGTAGTGGAAAAGGAAGAAATTCTGACGGGTCTGCTTGTGCTGGAGTGTTACAACAAACCAGCCGTGGGACAACGGAGGGAATTTTGTTTAAGTCAAATGGGGGACAAGCAAAACCAAAAGACCTTATTGGCATTCCTTGGATGCTTGCTTTTGCACTTAGAAATGATGGTTGGTATCTGAGGCAAGATATTATTTGGCATAAGCCAAATCCTATGCCTGAATCTGTTACAGATAGATTCACAAAGTCTCATGAATATATTTTTCTTTTGTCAAAGTCACCGCAGTATTACTTTGACCATGAAAGTGCAATGGAAGTTGCTACAGGGTATGATGGAAGACATGATACATTCTTAAAAGGTTCTCCAAAGTATACAGGGGTTGATTATGGGCAATCAGAACAGTCTTTCGCTTCACAGGGACACGAAAGGTGGAAATTTAGAAAGGTTGAAGTAACGGAGAAATCCAAGTATGCAGATGGAGTTGCTTATGGTGGTTTGTATGCTCCAAATTCGATAAAACAAAAGGGCAATACTTATGTTCAATCGCTAAAAGATGGAATCCCAATGAGAAACAAGAGGGATGTTTGGGACATCGGTGTTGCAAGTTATAGTGGTGCACACTTTGCAACATACCCGATAGAACTTGTAGAAAACTGTTTGCTTTGCGGTTGCCCTGTTGGTGGAACAGTGTTGGACCCATTTAGTGGGAGTGGAACAACAGGCATTTGTGCAGTTGCAAACGGAAGAAAGTATATTGGAATTGAACTCAACAAGAAATACGCTGAGTTATCAAACCAACGATTTGATGAGACATTTTATAGAAAAGTTTGTCCAAAGATTCAATCAGACTGTGCTGATTTTAAGAAATTTGATTTTGGTGATATTGTATGATTAAAATTTATGGTGAATATAAGGAGAAAAAATGAAGGTAGATATTTTAGCATTGAAGTCTGTGGTAGAAAAATTGAATCTTGCTATTGAAAAATCAACTCTAAATCCGAAAGCTGGTTGGATTGAGATGATTGAAGAAAATGGTGGGATTCTTTCTGTTTATGTTGGTAATTTTGATTACTTCTTAGAATCTTCTGTGACTTGTGTTGAGGGAGAAAATAACACTGGTTTACATGTTACTGTGAATTCTGATACTTTTATTCCACTTGTATCAAAACTTGAAAGTGGAACTGCGGAATTTAGATGTACAAAAAATACGCTTGTTGTAACTACTGATACTGGCGAATATACATTTCCTATTATAAAGGAAGCAGGGGTTGCAAAGAGCGTTGACAAGATTTCCTTTGATGAAAGGGGTCTTGATGCAAATGTGATTTCAGGAAACGACATTTCCTCTATTGCCTCTATCAACGCAAAGGGACTTATTGATTCTTTGTTTTCAAGAGAGATTCAGCAGTACATCTATGTTGATAATTATGGTGCAATTACTTTCACGGAAAATATTTATATCAATGATTTTGTGGATGATGTATCATATGGCAACAGTGATTTCAAGTTTTTGCTTAATGGAACACAAGCGAAGTTAATGAAGATTTTTGAAAAGTCAAATAAGGTTTATTTCAAGGTCTTGGAAAGTGGATATGATTCTTCTATTAAAGTAAAGTTTTACTGTGATAATGGTACAAATTCTATGTCACTTATTTTTTCAACTCAGCCAAGAAGCACAGTTGATAAGTTCCCATCAATTAAGCTGAGAGAACTGAGTAATGCGGTAAGTGAAACTCACGTTATAATTGATAAAAAGAAGTTTGAAAAGGCACTGCAAAGATTGATGGTTTTTGATAAAAAGTTTGATATTACTGTGCTAAATTATTCAAAACTTGTGTTTGGAACAGATAGTGTGAAACTTGTTTCTGTAAAGAACAACAATTTTGAAGTTGTCGGATATATGTCAGCAGAAAATGCGACTGAGCATGAATCCATCATTAGATTTGCAGATATTGTGAACCAATTAAAGGCAGTTCAGGGAAAGGAACTTGACATTAGTTATGGTCAAAGTCCTGCTATTACGATTAATTCATATAGACTGAAACAACTTATTCCAGAGGTTAGAGAAAGAGGTAACTGATGAAAATTAAAAAGGTTTTATTTGAGGGTGGAACATCCCGTTTATATAGCAATATTACCAACATGGAAAATTGGGCAATCATTTCTCCGTTTCGTTCAGAAAGAACAGAAAAGGAAAATATGTCCCTATTGGCAGAATTAAAGAAATTTGCCAAGAAGTATGGGTTTGTAGAATTTATCTCACGGTGGGTTGAGGATGGAGAGGCATTTGATGAGAGAAGTCTTTTCATTTCAAATATTCCAAAGGAAGATGCTATTAAACTTGGAAAGAAGTATGACCAAAGTTCTGTTATTGTTAGAGATGAAGATGGGTGTTACGAAGTATGCACAACTCCATTTGAAACTTATAATGAGGGAGATATTGTAAGACGGTTTAATATTGATGGAAAGAAAGTATTAAACATTGAAGATGCTGAAAATATTTTTTCCAAAAGAGTTGGTGGTCCAGTCAGCAAACCAGTAAAGGGGAATAGACCTTTTACACTAAAGACTGTGGATGAAATGTATGAGGTTGGGCAACCAAGACCTTCCTATTTCCAAGATAAGGAAACTAAAAAATTGATTTATAGAAAATAGCACACAAAATTCCATAGGAAAAAGTGTTGAAAATCACAAAAATCTGATGAAAAAGTGTTTGAAAAGTGGGGATTTGGTGTATGATGCTTGAATATGGTGTTTTGAGAGAAAAACTCCATTCAATTCTTGCCGATTATTTTGACAGAGAAATTAAGTGTTCACATGACGGAGAATTTGATTATGAGTTTGAAGAAATTATAGTTGATGATATTCTTCATTTAATAAGGGAGCAGGGCGGTTCATACTAATGCCACAAAATCACGGTAAAAAATTTGAAGAAAAGTTTAAGAACGATTTTCTAAAAGTTGAAAATGCAACAATAGATAGATTATATGACCCGGTTGGTGGGTTTAGAGGCATAAAGAATATATGTGATTTTATTGGATATATTAAACCAAATATATATTATTTAGAGTGCAAATCACATGAGGGGAATACATTTCCCATAGCAAAGTTTACGCAGTTGGAAAAGTTAAAAAATAAGGTCGGGATTCCAGGAGTTAGAACAGGTGTTGTTCTATGGATGATTGACCATAAAAAAGTTTTTTATGTTCCAACTGCTACTTTTTTAAGGTTGATTGAAGACGGAAAGAAATCATTTAATGTGAAGATGGAAAATGACGAAAATTATTTTTCTGTTTTAATTCCCGGCGTAGAAAAAAGAATGTATATAGATAGTGACTACAGTGTATTAAAGAATTTGGAGGATGGTCAGTAGGATGGCAAAAACAACAATTATTTCAAATGTAGACACAGAAGCAATTAAGGATATGATGGAATATACGGATGAAAATGTAAAGTATTTCAACGATGTTGCAAAGGAAACAGCGGACAAGTATACAAAGCATTTGGATGAACTTATGCAGACATTGTACAAAGTAATAAAAAAGACTGACGCAGATAATGAGATTCCATCAAAGGATTTAGAGCGATATTATTTAGAGCTAACAAATTTGATTTACTTTATGGGAAATAAGTTAGAACAGCTAAGTATTTATGGAGATATGGCAAAGTCTGCCGAGAAAGAAGTGTACAATAGGGCATATTTGAATAATCAGATTAAGGATTCTGAAAAGAAAAATAAGACTACTGTTGCAGAGAATCAAGCTGTTGCCGAGCAAGAGTCCCAATATGAATCTGTTGTTTCTTTAATTTACGAACATGCTTATAAGATTGTTAAGTTTAAGATTGATGCGGCGAAAGACATGGTAGGAACTTTAAGGAAGATTATTTCAAGAAGAATGCAAGAGGAACAGCTTTCGTCTTTTAGCAGTCAGAAAATTGGTGGCATTGTATACACATCGGAGGATGATTAAATGAAAACAAGTGCATATATGATTAGAAATGATGGAAAAGAATTTCCTGTAACTGTCCACGCATATGGAAATTATGATGTTGGGGATGTAGAGGAAACTATAGCGGCATCGGAATGGCTATATGGGCATACAAATAACCAGAGTACAAAAGATTTAGTGGTTGAGTTTTTATCTGCTTGGGTGTATGATGTTGTTCCTTATAAGTATGGAACATATGAAGATGTTACAAACTATCTAAAGGAATATTGGTCTGGTGTTAAGGTTATTTCTCCGCAGTTTTTGAAGTCTATTTCAAAAAAGATTGATAGTTTTATTGATGGGTCGGATGTTGGGGAGCTTGAAGCTCTGAATAAAGAAGTAAATGATGCTCTGAACAATGAATTTCTCCGGGCAAGAAACGGTGGAATGTATGATTCAATTGGGGACAATAATGGTGAGATGTATTTTAGAATTTCATCTACAAATGGATTTAATTGGTTTGATATAATTTGGAATTTTGTGTACAATCATACAGCAACGATTAAAACTGTTACTGTTTGTAAGGATGTAGAAGCACTTGGCTTGTCAAGCGATTATTACTATTCTCACAATGGAAAGGTATTTAATAGGATGCCTGTAGAGGATTTTCTGATGATGAAAGGAAACCCAGTTGTAGAAAAACTTATTATAAGTTGAGGTGCATATATGTCAAGTTTGAATGAGGTATTAAAAGACATATCTAAAAAGTTTGGGGAAAATGTTGTAAGAATTGGTGTTGAGGATTTAACTGTTGATGGGGTTTTGTCCCTTGGAAGTCCTTCTGCTGATTTCTCGCTTTATGGGGGTATTCCAGAGGGAAGAATTACAGAATTTAGCGGAGCAGAGGGTTCAGGAAAAACTACAACGGCATTTATTTGTGCCGGACAATACCAAAAGAAAGAGATTGAAAGGAATCCAGAAAATCCAAGGGCAATTGTATTTCTTGATAATGAGGGAACTGCTGACCCTGTTTGGGCAAAAACCCTTGGATATGATATGAGTGAAGATGCAAAAGTTCCAACTATTTGTTTAAGACCAGAAGCTCAAAGTGCAGAAGAAATTTTTGACATGGCACTCGATATGTTAAAAACAGGTGAAGTGGGACTTTTAATTTTTGATTCTATTGCTACACTTGTTCCGCAACAGATTGCGGAAGAATCTATGGAAAAACAGCAAATGGGTGGTGTTGCAAAGTCGCTTACAAGATTTGCAAATACGGCTATTGGTTTGTTAAGAAAATATAAAGCTACTTTGATTGCTATAAATCAAGTAAGAGAAAATATTTCTGGATATGGAGACCCGCTTATTACTCCGGGTGGTAGGTCTTGGAAACACGCTTGTTCTTCAAGAATTATGTTTAAACGTGGAGCGTTTTTTGATGAGGATGGAAATGAAATACAAAAGAAGAATGCTCAGTCTCCTGCTGGTCACATTGTAGAAATGTATGTCTTAAAAACAAAGACATGTAAGTGGGATAGAAAACTTGCATACTATCATTTAAACTATACAAAGGGTGTTGACATTGTTGCCGATACAATTGATGTTGCAATGCATTTTGGGTATGTGCAGAATCCAGCACAAGGAACTTTTACTCTTGTAAATCCAGACACAGGAGAGGCAATGGTGGATGAGAACGGAAAAGACATTAAGATACGGGGAAGAAAAAATCTTACAGACTTTTTTAGGCAAGATTTGAAGACATGGAAAAAGGTATATGATTTGTGTGAGGAAAAGCTGAAACAGAAAGATGACCCCTTTATTAAGAGTTTTGAAGAAATGTTGAATATAAACCTTAATGAAAAAATTGGTGTTGACCTTGATACTTCGGAGGAATTGTAATGAGTGATAAATATATTTTATATGGACAAACTACACTGCCAGGATTTGAGGAAGAGAAAGAAGGTAGTTGGGTAAAATCAGAATATAATGGATATAGTGTATGCTCTGTTTGTTATGATTGTTTTGTTGATACAGATTGGATTGCATCTGGAAAATGGAAGTATTGTCCATCGTGCGGAGCGCATATGTCTTGTGGTGTGAGTGATGAGCAAAAATAAAGAATCTACAAGATATTTTTCTGATGCCCAAGAAAAAGCTGTTTGTAAAGCTCTTGGTGCTACACAACAACCGAATTCCGGCGCAGGGCATTGGAGAAAAGGGGATTGTGTCATACATGATGCTTCCCTTCTATTAGAGTGTAAGACATCCACATCTGAAAAATCTTCCTACTCCGTTAAGAGAGAAACACTTGAAAAGACAAAAGAAGAAGCACATTCCAACAGATTGTTGAGCAGTTGCCTTTGTTTTGACTTTGGACCACATACAGATAGGTACTATGTCATTGATGAAAAAATGATGAAGTTTCTTGTTGAAAAACTGAAAGAGGATTGTAGATGCTTTGTATAGGTGATTGTGTTTTTGTAAAACCATTTTGTAAAGCCGGGTACATAATCTATATAAAAGATGGTTTGTATACGGTTGTTTTTATAGAAAAGACTTTTGCTTGTTCATATGAATTTTCTGTTTCTGAGTTAGACGCTGTAAAAAATATCACGTAAAAGAAATTTGTGTGGTATAATATATAAAAAGAGATATTGGAGGAATAGTAATAGTATGAAGCCTTTTATGAGCAATCCATGTATGCATCCATATTGTAGGAAGACAGATTGTGAGAGATGTTTTTTCTATAAACCAACTTTTTGTGGTATTAGGGTTCCAAAGAAAGTGGGAACATTTTTGTTTAGAGTGGAAAAGAGGTTTTTTAGCATTGAGCACAAATAAAAATTTTGAGCTATATGTGGCATACATAGAAAAGTTTATTGAGCGTGATGGAGTTGACAAGTTTATAAAGTGGTTAAAGACCACAGATATCGCAGTTGCACCAGCTTCTACAAAGTATCACTTGTCAGAAGAAGGTGGGCTTATCATGCATTCAATAAATGTTATGAGAAGATTAATAAAGCTTGTTCAAATGGAGTATGGTGACATAGATAAGTCTCCATATTCAAAAGAAACAATTGCATTTGTTGCCTTATTTCACGATATTTCAAGGGTAAATTTTTATGAGAAGTTTGAAAAAAGTGTAAAAGTAAAAGGAACTTGGGAGCAGACTTTTGGTTACAAAGTAAGAGATAACAGGGTTTCTATTGGATTTTCTGGTGAAAACAGTCTTTACATTTTAAACAAGTTTTTTGATATAAGCATTGAAGAAGCATCTGCTATAAGGTGGGCAGAGGGTGTATCTTCTTCAAACGACCCTGCTACAATAGCAACAATGTATGACATTTATGGAAAGTCAAGATTGTCTGTGCTGTTACATGTTGCAGATTTGCTTGCAATCAGCATTGACGAAAGTCGTGGTGGAGAACTAATGGATATTGTTGTTGAGGAAGAAGAAAGTGAGCCAGAAGAAGAAGTTGATGCCGATGAGCAGGATTCTCTTAAACCAACTCCGGGAACTGAAGACTGCCCATTTTAAAGTAATTGGTGGGAACAACAAAGATTTTTCAGAACCCTTTGATGAAGTTGTATTTTATAAAAAAGAACAGCAGACAGTGAAAACGAAAATTTCTTTTGCTGACTATATAATTAGACCGTTTAAGGGTTTTGACTTTCACGATAAGTGGAATAATGGTGTCCCACCACCGTGTAAGGTGATGTATGGATGCATAGATAATGAAACAAAAGGGATGTATCACTTTAGTGGAAAAAATGATTCTGGGAACCTTAAATGGAGCGGATGGGTTCCCAAGAAATCTTGTATGATAGAAGAGGTAAAGATATGAGTGATTTAGCAACAAAATATAGACCAAAATCTTGGCAAGAGGTTGTAGGACAACAGGCAATTATAAGTATTTTACAAAGGCAAGTTGCAAACAAGGCATGGAAAAATACATATCTTTTTGTTGGTCCGCATGGGTGCGGAAAGACAACAGTTGCAAGAATTTTAGCAAATGAAATAAATGAGGGTCAGGGTTCTCCGATTGAGATTGATGCTGCTTCAAACAGCAGTATTGAGAATATCCGTGGTTTGATTGCTGATTCCCAACAATGTCCGATTGATTGCAATTACAAAGTTTACATAATTGATGAAGCACACCAGTTAAGAAGACCAGCTTGGGATGCCGCTTTGAAACTTATAGAAGAACCTCCTGAGTTTGCTGTTTTTATCTTTTGCACAACAGAGTTTAAAAAGATTCCATCGACAATTCTTTCTCGTGTACAAACATTTGAGTTTAAGCGTGTTGATAAGACTATTATTGCGGATAGGCTTGAATTTATCTTAAATGAAGAGATTAAGCGGGATTATGAAAGAGTTGCAGTTGAGAGGATTGCTTCTCTTGCAAATGGGCATGTTCGAGACGCTGTAAAATATCTTGATAGGTGCTTGGATGCAGTAGATAAGCTAACCCTTGAAAATGTTGAAGCTACTCTTGGATTGGTTAGGACTGATTCTTTTAATGCACTCATTGAGTGTATTATCAATAAAGATTTGAATGGTTGTTTGAATGAACTGTTGAGGATTAAATCATACAACTCTGACATGCTCGTTGTTATGGACGAGTTTATAGATTTCTATTTAGATTGTTCTTTATATATTTTAACAAAGAACTACAAGGCAGTAATGCTACCAAAAGAAGTGTGTGAGTCCTTGAAAGATAGTGAAGTGTATGGAACTTTTGCGGAGAGGTTGATTTCCTTTAGGAGATTTGCAGATTCTTTTAATGCCGAAGTTTTTGTTAAGACGGTTATTAAGGAGATGTGCAGATGAATGTTGGAGATTTCACAAAATATGTTATAGATAATATGCACAGAGCAACCTTGGTTAATTCTTTGAATGTATCGAAGAAATTGATAGACGGGTTATATGATGTAAACGAGTTTATAAAGGTTTCTCTTGAATATGTATCTGAACTGTTGTCAAACAACAAAATATCTCCGGAAATAGCAAGCAGACTGTCTGTTGCCTTTTATGATTGTAGGAGAGACTATAACTCTGATTTTAATTATAACAAATCAATGCTACTGAATGATTTAATTATCAATATGTGGGAAATTCTTGGTTCTGAGGGGTAATATATGAATATTAAAACTTTGAAAACAAGCATACTTTCAAACACAATTCCAAAATTTCTTGTTTTCTTTGTGGAAGAACCAACACTTTATCGGCAATATATTCATAGCATAGCAAGTACGCTTGGAAAAGATTATGAGATATATACTACGGTAAAAGAAGCTATCTATGACATTGAGACAGGAATAAAAGAAGACCGTGTGTATGTTATATTTGACGATGTTAGTGTCTGTGAAGAAGAAGTGACAAAGATAGTGGGATTTAACAAAAATGTGATACTGTGTTATAATTGCAAGCAGTCTGAATTGAAGTTAAAGAATCCACATAGTCTTGATGCATATAAGAATAATTTTGTTTCTTTTTATAAGTTGGATAAAGACACACTCCTTGCATATGCTACAAAATTGTGCAAGACAAATAAATGTACGATTGAGCAGGAAGTGCTTGTAAGGCTGATTGATTGTTGCAACAACGACCTTGGAATAATGATTGGTGAATTAGATAAGATTTTTATACTTGAGCAGTCTAATTCAAACGTGCTTGTAAATTACCTGTTAAACGAGGGGTTTGTTGACTATAGAGATGTTGCGCTTGCAGATTTTGTTGGAGCAGTTGTTAGAAAAGATAAAGAAGCAATAAAGATGTATCAAAAGATTGACGAACCGCCTGTTACTGTTTTGGTGGTTATTTACAACTATGCGCTTGACCGTTTGAAAGTTACAAGAAACAATGAGTATGTGAAATTGTTAAAGCTGTGCTTTAATTTACAAAAGGGAATAGTTGACGGTACAATTAGTTCCAACTATGCTTTGAGATATCTTATGTATAGGTGGTTGTCATGAAGATTTTAGTGTATACAGATTGTCACTGGTCAACAACATCTTCGATAGTTAGAGAACGTGGGGAAGTTTACTCTCTTCGGCTTGAAAACCTTATTAAATCTGTTAATTGGGCAGAGAAGTTGTCTAAGAGGGTTGGGGCAAGCTTGGTTGTTTGTTGTGGAGATTACTTTGACAAGAGCACACTAAATAGTGAAGAAATCTCTGCCCTAACAGAAGTTGAGTGGGGTGATGTCCAGCACATTATGCTTGTTGGGAATCACGAAATGTGGAGCAGTAATTTGAAGCTGTCCTCTGTAAATATATTCAAGATGTTAGGTTTTTTTGTAATAGATAAACCACACACAGAAATAACGAAGTTTGGAGAAATCTGTTATATACCATATACAGAAAACTATAATCTTTTTGACCACATAGACAAAAATCATCGTGGAGAAAGACTTGTGTTTTCCCACAATGACATATCTGGCATACAGATGGGAAAGTTTGTTTCAAAAAAGGGGTTCAATGTTCCTGATATAGAGTCCTGCTGTGACCTGTTTATAAATGGTCATCTTCATAATGGGGAAGTTGTTTCAGATAAGATTGTGAACATTGGAAATTTGACTGGGCAGAATTTTGGGGAAAATGCGTTGATTTACAAACACGGGGTAATTGTTATTGACACAGATACATTTAAGTATGAGTTTATAGAAAACCCGTTTGCATTAAATTTTTATAAGATGAAGTATGAAACTTTTTCTTTGGTTAAGGATAAAATAGTAAACGGGGTTGTTACTGTTTATTGTAAGGAAGATTTAGTAGGCAAATGCAAAGATGAATTAGAAAACAATAAAAATATTGTTTCTTTTAAAATTGTTCCGGAAAGAGAAAAGCAAGAGGTTATAAGTTCTTTTGTTGAAAAAATTCGGGCTGATGACCATCTTGAGCAGTTTAAGGCATATATAGAGTCTGAAATTGGGTTGTCCGATGTTGTTAAGCAGGAGTTGTTTGAGGTTTGCAGATGAATATATACTTTGAAAAGATAATCATAAAGAACTTTTTGTCGATAGGGTATGCAGAACTTGATTTCAGAAATCTTGGGTATGTTCTTGTTCAAGGAAGAAATAACAGTGTTGATGATAATGCTTCTTCAAACGGTTCTGGTAAATCTTCTATTTTTGAAGCAATAAGTTGGGTTTTAACAGGTGAGACTGTTCGTGGTGTAAAATCGGGGGTTGCAAACATAAAAGCAAATCAGGGGGCACTTGTTGAAATTCAATTTATTATAGATAATAAAAAGATAAGAATAGTAAGAGCAAAAGATGATATTGAATTAGGAACAACACTAAAGTTGTTTGTAAATGGTGAAGATAAGTCTGGAAAAGGCATAAGAGATACGAGCAAAATTCTTTGTGAATATCTTCCAGATATAACCCCTTCTTTAATTGGTTCTGTTATAATTCTTGGACAGAGTTTGCCGCAGAGGTTTTCAAATAATACTCCGTCTGGAAGAAAAGAAGTTCTTGAAAGTTTGTCAAAGTCAGATTTTATGATTGCTGACTTAAAGGAAAGAATAGCCAGCAGAAAGCAATTGCTTCTCGATACTATAAAAGAGTTGGAGATAGAGCACAAAAGTTTAGAAACTAAAAAGGAATTATTAGAGAGTAGATTAACTTCTGTTGACAGAGAACTTTCTGGTCTTGGCAGTGCTGATGACATACTGCAAAAAATTCAATATGAGAAAAAAAATCTTCAGTGTAAAAAGAAAGAGCTTAATTGTATTGAGAAATCTTTGTCGTGCAGAAAAGACGCAGTTCAAACGCTAAGAGATACATATATGCAATTAGTGCAGAAAAAGGCTAAAAAAGAAAAGGATTGTTTGCTGGAAAAACAAAAAGCTTTGTCTCTGATAGAAAACAAGTATAAAAGTTTGCTTGAGGATGTGCAGTCGAGGATAAACAGTTTGTCTGTTGAACATGGGACACTTAGTAATGAGATAGGTAGAATAGAGGCCATAGCAGATGTTTGTCCAACTTGTGGGCAAAAACTTGTTGGGGTTGAAAAGCCTGATTCAACAGGCTTAAAAAAAGAATTGAAACAATTAAAGTCAAAGTTGGAAAAAGAGAGCAAGGTATATAAAAAGCTGTGTTCTGACCGGGACACCGAGTTGGAAGAGGAAGAAGCAAGAATACTAAAGTTGTTTGATTCAGAGTTAAAAAGTATAGATGAAAATCTGACTTCTGTTTATAAAGATGGAAAAGAGCATAATGGCATCATTTCTTCACTTGAAGAAGAAAAAGAAATTACAACGGATGCAATAAACAATATAGAGGTTTCAATCTTAAATTTGAACTCCCTGTTTGATTCTTTTAATGAAAAGCGGGAATCTTTACAAAAAGAAAAAGATTCTTTGTCTTCTGATATTTTGGAAATTTGCAATAAAATTTTGTATAATACTAATAGAAGAGAAGATTTCGGAAAGAGGCTTGAAATAATTAACAAATTTGTTACAATTGTTTCAAGAGATTTTCGTGGATACTTGCTTAAAAGTTTAATTGGATATATTGACAAAGTTGCAAAGGAATATGCTATGTGTGTTTTTGATACAGATAAAATAAGTTTTTCTCTTAATGGAAATAACATAGACATTGGGTATTGTGGAAAACCATACGAAAATTTAAGCAGTGGTGAGAGGCAAAAAGTTGATTTAATAGTGCAGTTTAGTATTAGGGATATGCTATGCAAATACCTTGGGTTTGGGTGCAACATACTTGTTCTTGATGAGATATTTGATGGTCTTGATTTTGTTGGATGCCAAAAGATAATTGAATTAATATCAACAAAACTTCCCGGCATAGATAGTATTTTTGTCGTGACGCATAGAGCAGACTTGTCCGTTCCTTATGACAGAATTTTGTCAGTAGAAAAAAATAGTCAGGGGATTAGTTTTGTAAATGACATATTATAAAAAACCAAGTAATATTACTTATACGCAGATGTGTATATGGATAGACGCTAACGCATATAAAGAGGATTGTGATGAGGAACTTCTTTTTGAGTATTTATATCACATATCAAGAATGTTGGCGTACAAAAGAAGATTTTTTGATAAAGCGGATTATTATGATGATTTTGCAATATTTATGGCAACAAGAATCTTTATGCGATTTAAGAATAAGAAGCAATTTTCAGGCAACAAAAAACTTGAAAAGGTACGGAGTGTTTTGAATTATGCAAAGAGTATTTTGTATTCTACAAAGGTTCAGTTTGAGGAATTAAGCTATGCTCAAAACTATGTTTCACTCGATGAGAAAGATATACCATATGATTACTCTTTGCATGATTCAATAGTATCTGCGGTTGATGATTTAAGTATTTCTGATTTTAAAGCATATCTTGGGGATTTGGTTAGAACAGCAAGAAGTTTTTTGTACAGTTTGCCACATAAAGATAAAGCAGAAATAGATAACATATATACAAGCTGTATGTTGAGTTTTTTAAATTCTGTTGTTCTGTCCAATAAAAATAAAGAAAAAATGCAAAAGTTGATGATTAGTGGAAAACTTACGCCGGAGCACATTGATAAGATGTACAAGAGCGAAAGGGAGAATTCAATAATTTTGTACCATGTCGATACTTCGATGAAGCCTTATATAACGGTTTTGGTAAATGAACTTAGACATCTATTTGCAAAAGATTTAATAACAATTTTGGATGACAGGACAATTCAATCTGAATCTAATATAAAGAGTATGTTAATTTCATCTGCAAATCTTGATGTGAATTTTTCTGATTAAGGGTGGTATTATGCGAATAAAAGAAAGACTTTTAACTTTTAAGGATGTAGATATATGGTCTCTCATGCTGTTTACATTGTATAAAATAAAGGACTTGCCTGAGTATTCTCCCATAAGTGAGTTGGCATATATATTAGATAAAGATAACATGTTAAAGCTGTGTGAATACTTTGGTGGACTTACAATAAAGATTCCAACTATTGACGAGTTGGAAGAAATAGTATATGCGCTTGTGTTGTATCAATATGTTAATATTGATGGAATGGAGTATGATGAGGCTGTAAAGCTCCTTGGCGAAAAATCTTCAAATCTAAGAAATATAAAATCAGGTTATTTGAAAGTTTGTGATGTGCTAAATACTTATGAGTTTAGTAAAAGGGAATGACAATGATAGAAAAACTTAATGCTATTTTATCTGATTTACAGAAGTATAAAAGAAATCGTGATGTTGTAATGAATAGTTGTATTAACGAGAGGCTATCAAATTCTCTTGAAGTTTATTACAAAGAGCTTTATAACAATCTAAATTATTTGTTATTTAAGGATGGAATACGTGTTTTGAAAGAATATAATAAAATGAGTGGTGATTAGTAAAAATGTATAGAATAGATATTGTTCAGGATATCTCCACTTTAACAACAGTCCAGAAATCTTCCATTGATAGGCTGTGTACACAGGCTGTTAAATGTATTTGTTATTGTGTGTGTGAAGCTTTGTCTAAAAATGAGAGGGATTTGTGCTTAGATATAGGTATTGGGAACTTGTTTATAAACATAGAAGAGGATACAGTAAGATACAGATTTGAACCGTCTATGTTTATGGACAGCAGTGTTATAGATTCTGTTTTGAGCGGAAAAAATCCTGTGATAGAAGAAATAGAATCTTCATTGTTAAGTAAAATCAATATGACATATAAAGACTTGTTCTGAGGTTGCAAAATGGAAGAAGAAGTGTCTTTGAAAAAAATAAGTGGTTCTGAATTGTTGGATGCAAAGTCGGAAGAAATTGTGAACTCAATTATAGAAGAAACGGATTCAGACAAGCTGAAGAATCTTATAGCGGTGTTTAATTCAAATCAAAGCAAAAAGGATATCGTTAGAAATAATGTTTTTAGCATATTGCTTGATAAGATTTCTATGCAAATGCTGGAAAGATTTGACAAGAATCCAAATGCTTTTTCTAATAAAGATTTGATTGATTATTTGAATGCTATAAAAAGTGCAAAGAGTAGCAGAATAGATACGGAGACGATAGATTCTCCGGCTATACAAAATAATACTCAAATAAATGTAACAATGGTTGACGGATTAAACAGAGAATCTAAAGAAAGGGTAGTCGATACTGTACAAGCTATACTTAAAAGATTGAGCACACAGTCTGAAGACTTTTACAGCGAAGACGATTATAATAGTGGCAAATAGAATTTTTGATAATGATTTAATTGGGCTTGGAAACACAAAACAAGAAATGAGTAGGTCGTGGCAAGACATTGCAAATTTTTTGAATGACCATTATGACTTGTGTAATACCAAGGATTTTTATAGGAAAAGATACGGTAAACTTGTTAGTCGGGAAGAAAAAGATTTGTATGATTCTAATGACCTTTCTGATATGTTGCTCAAGCTTAAAAAAGAGCGTGCAAAGATTTCTGATGAAAGAATCCAGAACAATGCTTACATTAGACAGCTTGCACGAGATGAAACTATTAAAGAAATAGCTTTTGGGATTGCAGAAAAAATTGGCACTGAAAAGATTTTGAGTGTTTCTAATAGGGATATTAGTGGAGAAAACTCAGCTATATTACAGTTATCTGATTGGCACTATGGAATTGAATGTAACAATTATTGGAATGTGTACAATCCAGATATTTGTAAAAAAAGAATTGAATTTCTTGTATCTGAGACAATTAGTTATTGTAAAAAGAATAATGTAAAAAATTTATATGTGTTGAACCTATCGGATTTGATTTCTGGTAGAATACATACTACTATAAGGCTACAAAATAGGTATGATGTGCTGACACAAATTATTCATGTGTCAGAGATTTTGTCAGAAATGTTAAATGTTTTTTCTGACTATTTCAATGTGTTTTATTATGATTGCTATGATAATCATTCAAGAATTGAACCAAAAAAGTCTGAATCTATGGATGAGGAACAGCTTACAAGAATAACACACTGGTATTTGAAAAAGAGATTTGAAGATAACAAAAATATTTGTGTTTGTGAGAATACATACGGGAACGATATTATAACACTTGATATAGATGGCCATCCTATTGGTGCAGTACATGGTGACAAAGATGCTCCGTCTGATGTTGTGGAAAAGTTATCTTTGATGACAGGAAAATCTTTTGAGCTTATTCTTATCGGACATTTGCATCATTTTGGGGCAGATGAAGTAGATAGCTGTGTTGTCATTCAAAATGGAAGTTTGATGGGAACTGATTATTATGCAGTTAGATTAAGAAAACGGTCAATACCGTCACAAAATATTATATTAATAAATAAAGATAGTGTTGCAAACGATATACATAGAATTACATTTAATTAAGAAAGAGGTTGTTTTTAATGAAATATGTATCAGAACTTACTGGAAAGTCTTTTAAAACTGAAAAAGAATGTATTGAAGATGATGAACTTTTTAAGCAGAAGAACATGAAAGAGCAAGAAGAAAAAGAACTTCACAAGAAAAAGGTTGAAGAAGCAAGCAATAATCTTTCTAAGGCGTATGAAAATTACGAGCTTGCAAAGAAACGTGCCGCTGAAATCCTTGAAAAATCAAACAAGGAAGTTGAGAATATTCTTAGTGAGGCTGAAAAGCAGATTGATTCAGCTAAAAAGAAGCTTTCCGAGTTAAGAACAAAGGAAGATTGTAAGACAGATTCATCGTTTTTTGAGCAAATTCTTCGTGCTTTGTTTGAGGATTAAGTGTTTTTGAGGTATTTTATATTCCGTTTTTGAGTAAATCCCAAAAACGGAATATAAAGTAACAATTTGTAAAGAAGAGGTTAGGATGATAAAGTATTTTATAGTTGCAGATGTTCACGGTTACTTTGATATATTAAAAAAGTCTCTTGATGAGGCTGGGTTTGATGAGAATAACCAAGAGCATTTTTTTGTTTCTTTGGGTGATTTGCTTGACCGTGGAAAACAGCCAAGAGAGTGTTTGCAGTTTGTTAATTCACTTGAAAGAAAGATATTGATTCGAGGAAATCACGAAGACCTAATGGAAGAAATGATTGCCGTTCGTTACCCAAGAAATCATGACATATCTAATGGTACATGGTATTCTGCTGTTGATTTGACTCAAAAAGACAATGTTGATGATGTTTTTATGAATATGAGAAATGATAAAGATTATAATGACTACATATCATCTACAGTAGATTACTATGAAACAAAAACTGCTATTTTTGTTCATGGGTGGATTCCATGCTTTTATTGGGAAAGTTTTAGTGGTTATAGGCATGATTGGTCTAAGAATGAAAAATGGAGAGAAGTGCATGACTGGAAACCATATAGATGGTTAAATGGAATGGAAGCTTGGAAAAATGGTATAAGAGAAAAAAATAAAACTATTTTTTGTGGGCATTGGCACACAAGTTTTGGAAATTATAGATATCACCAAAGTGGCGATTGTGAGTTTGGGAAAACAGCAGATTTTGGACCATTCGTAGATGCTGGGATTGTTGCTTTGGATGCTTGTACACATTTTAGTAAAAAAATCAATGTATATGTTTTGGAGGAAGATTGATGAATTTTATAGAACCGGATGCGGTTAGAATAAATGAAAAAGACCCATACAAGAAAATAGAGTTAGCAGGAAGAACTTGTTACAAGTCTGAAGATAAGATTACAAAAACGAGTGCAAAAAAGTTTGTAAAGGCTTTAATAAACAGAAAGCACACAGCAATGTTAGAACACCAGTGTTTTGTGTTCAAAATTGATGAGAGCAGTCCATTTGTTGAATCCTATATAAATCTTTTAAAAGGGTATAAGTATTTGAATGTTACGAGATTTAGAGAATATATGAATTACAATGATGTGGTTACTTCAAATGTGAGATATTTAGTGTCTGGAAATGTTAGAGCAATTTGTGAGAGAGATATTAGTGACCCAATTTTTAAGGCATTATATTTTGAATATCCTGAACTTGCCTATGGGGAGCAAAAGAGGTCTGTGTATGACGATATAACAGCCTCGATTGTAAAGTTAAGTGATTTTAACGATTTGACTGAGGAAGAAATTTTGAAGCATTCTTATTTTACTTTTAGAATCACAACTGACCGTGGAGTTACACATGAATTTGTTAGACACAGACCTTGCAGTTTTGCACAAGAAAGTACACGGTATGTAAATTATAAAGATGGTTTGTCTATAGCTCTTCCTTGTGAATTTTATAGCAAACCTGATGAAGTCCAGCTTTTGTATCAAGAAGCATTTGAATCTTCTGAAAGACTTTATAGAAGTTTGATAGAGTATGGTGAAACCCCACAGCAGGCAAGGGCTGTGCTTCCTACTGCGCTAAAGACTGAAATTGTGGTTACAACAAATTTGGAAGAGTGGAATCATATTATAAATCTTAGATATCATGGAACAACAGGTGCTCCGCATCCAGATATAAAGGTTGTTGTTGAAAAAATATATAGCATGTTAAAAAAAGATAAAATGGTTGGTGGTTTTGTTGCCGAAGTGTGAGTTTCCAGATGGAATTGAAATAAGACCAGATGGTGTTAATTTGCTTGACCCTTGTGTGTATGAAACAATTGAATACTATACAAATGTGGATATAGAAATAGTAAGATGTAAGAATTGTGGAAATGTAGAAGTTTGGTGGCACAGGAACGAAAATACAGAAAAGATAGATTTAGACGAGTTGGGTGAATAATATGGCAAAAAGGCATGTTGTTGATTATTTTAATAAGGTAGCAGACCAATATCACGAGATGCTTAGTGAGTTAAAAGATTTTGAATCTGAGTGCAATAATGGTCTTGTTGAGCCGGAGCAGTTTGAACAGTTTAAGAGGGTGCTTGAGCCAATAAAAAATAATTATATGCTGTGGAGTTATGTTATGTACTTGTTGAATCTCCCAAACAGGGAGAAAAAGGTTAGGACAGTAAAAAGACGTTCAAAACAGGTTTCTGATTGTGGTGGTTCTGTTGAAAACAGCGAATTTTTGCGCCGCTTAAAAGATAAAAATAGTTGCTCTTAATGTTTTAAGAATGTGCTAAATTAGTTATATATTTGGAGATGAACTGCTGTGAATGTAAAAGATACTTTAAGAAAGATTGGGATTGTGTTTGATGGGGAATACAGCAAAGATGGTTCATATGTTATTGATTTGTACGACTCAAACCAATATGGAAAGGTGTTTTCCCTGTTAGACAAGAATCCTGATGTTGAAGATTTAGAGGATTCTTCTACACTTACTCTTAATAATGCAAATATTTCATATTTGTATGGTGACTATCAGCTAAATTTGATTGCGGATTTTGACCAAGACTTATATAAACTTGTTGTTACAGAGTATGAGTATGTAGAAGATGAAGATGATTTTGAAGAAGAGGAATAATAAATGAAAGAAATTATTAAAGATTTAGAAAAGTTATCTAATAGAGCGGATGAAGTTGACATAAGAAAGCAAAATGAGTTGGTAAGAAATGCTGTTGTGCAGTTAAAGGAAGTAATAAGAGATAAAAATTTGATGTATTTAACTGCGCCACAAATAGGTATTCCAATAAGAGTTTTTGTTATAAACTTTAACGGAAATCTTAGGAGCTTTGTAAATCCTGTCATTTCTGAAACCAATGGATTTGAATTTTCCAGAGAGGTTTGCTATAGTCTCGATAATGAATACATTAGACCAAGGGCAAACAGTGTTTCCGTTATTTACCAGACTCCACTTGGAAAAGTTGAATCGAGAAAGATGCTTGGAAAGGCCGCAATGGTTTTCCAGCACTGTGTTGACCATTTAGATGGGTTGCTTTTGTGTGATGTGGGATTGGAGATTACACCGGAATTTGATAATGCTTCCGATGAAGAAAAAGAAGAGCTTATTAAACTTTATATGGATTCTTTAGATATTAAGAGGAAAGAGTTAGAAAAAGAAATTGAAGGAGATAAAGACCTTAAACAGCTTTCAGATGCAATAGATTTTCTTGAGAGTGTGAAAAAGGGAGAAACAGATGCTTCAATTGTTGCTGAGAAAAAAGAAGAAAAGAAGTGATATATAGCTAATGATAACTTTACAGTTAAAAAGAACTGCAAAAAATTTAAGTGATGATACGGTAAATACATTTATTCCAGCGGTAGGAGAACCATTTTTAATAGAATCTAATACAAATTCATCTGGAACATTTGTTTCTGAAAATTGTATTACTGCTTCTGCCTCTGTAAGAAAAGATGTGTTTTTGAAAGAAGAGGATTGGGATTTATTCTCTTTTTCGAGTGGAAATCCAATTGGAGTAATTCTTCCAAAAGCTGGACAAACCATATTTGTAACTTTTACAAGTGCTAATACGGCTGTAAACCCAACCATATCAGTTGTTGTTAATACGGTTCCAACAACTCAAAGAAATATAGCCTATAGGGATGGAAATACATACAATACAGATATATTTAATTCTTCATACAACTGGTCTGCCGGGGAAACAAGAGTGTTTACATTTGATGGCAAATATTGGGTTGTGCAGTTACCAGAAGATTACATAGAAAGCTCTTTGTTGTTCATTGGAAATGGGTTCGATACAGTTGGAAATATGTACGATAGCGGGACATACATTCCTGTTTCAAAGTATATTTCTTCTGATATGATTAAGAATGGTTCGATAACAATAAAGAAGCTCGACCCAAATATTGACCTTGCTACAAAAGACGCTTTAGAGCAGATTCAAAATGCTCTTGATGACTATCAAAGTGAAACTGATGCAAGTTTAATATCTATTAATGATAGAGTAAGCATTGATAAAATATATTATGTAAATTGTAGCTCTGCTCAAGGTGTGACTAAAACTGTTATTATTCCAGATATAAAGGTTTTTACTGACAGAAGAAAGTATGATGGGCTTACTCTTGTAATAAAGTTTTCCTATTCTAACACAATGGAAAATCCAACGATGATTGTGAAATCATCAATAGATAACACAACAATAATTCCCCAATGCCCCATGTATGTTGGTGAGGAACCGCTTGGCAGTGTTTTTTATTGGAATAGACACGATTCTGTCATGTTTTCTTATAACGCAGAAGATAATAGGTGGTATATGTCATCCACATCTGCTTCGAGTAAAATAGCTGAGTGGTGTAGTCAAAACGATGTAACCATGATAAATGGTGGTAAAATTGCTACAGGTTCCATAACAGCAGATAGCATTGCCGCAGGAACTATTACATCTAATGAGATTGCGGTTGGTTCACTTGGTGCAAGTGTGTTTAATCCTGAAATAGCAAACGCTGTTTCTAATCTGAATGATTTTAAGAGGCAGTGTGCTTCTGCTGGAACAATTGTTGCAGAATGTCGTTCATCTGCAAGTGATTCCTTTAAATCTGTTTCTGTTTCTATTGATGAAGTCAATTCAATAATGGTAACAAATACAGGTATGCCGCTTGTAGGAACATCAATGGTTGTTAAATTCCAAAATGCAAATTCCTATCAAGGAAATGTTTATTTACAAGTAAGGTCTGATACTGGAAGCACATCCTACAATAAATTTGTTGCTCAGCTTGGATTTAAGATAGGGGATGCTTTTATTAACATAGGTTCTCTTGGTGTTCAAGAGTTTTCTGACTCTCAGATTGTGGCACTTAATTATTACAAATGGGATGCAGGAGAATACAGAACAGTTATGTTTGACGGAAACTATTGGATTATTTCTGTTACAACGGAGTACCTATCAAATCTTGCTGAGTGGTGTTTATTAAACGGACAAACATGGATAGGTGGAGGAACAATAGTTACTGGAACTATTGTTGCTGACCAGATTCAGTCTGGCTCAATTGATACAGCAAAAGTTTCCTTGGTTTGTATGGCACCAGATGAATACGGAGATTTAATGAACTACGGTGGTGTTGGGTACTATGAGGGTCTTTCAAGTGGAAATGTGACGAGAGGGATTTGTATGTTTGGTGCAACTCCATCTGATGACCCTGATGGTGAGCCAGACTATAATGTAGCTATAACTGATACTGGTCTTAAACTTAATATTAACGGTGGATGTATACAGGGATGGAGTAAAGATTTTAGATTTGATGCAAGGCGTTTAATTTTTGGACATTATGCTGATGATTATTCGAGCGGCACACTAAGCCTGTTTTTCGAGAATCTCCCGACAAGTGCTACTGGGTTATCTGTTGGGCAAGTGTATTCTGATAGTGGTACTTTGAAGATAAAGACTTAAAGATTTGATGGGGATTTTATGGAAGATAAGTTTTTTGAATTAAGATATTTGAAAGCAAAGGAAGAGCTTGCTTCTTTTATAAATCAAATTCCGAACAAATATGGACTTACATTCATACTCGTGTTGGAGATGGTAAAAGATTTGAAGCATCAGTTGGAAATTGCATCGGAAAACGATAGAAGAAATTTAGAAGCATTGCTTATTAAGTCTGTTTCTAAAGAAAGTGGTGAAAAGAAAGATAATGAATAGTGTAAAATTAAAGGGAATATTAAGAGATGTAGAGCATTCTCATACTATTGGAGACATTGAATATGATAAAGCAGATTTAATTGTTCAGCGTGAAAATGGGATTGAAGACATTATTAGTTTGCGGTTTAAGAAGTTTTCCAATACGTACAAGGATGGAGATACTGTGTGTCTTGTTGGAAATGTGCGTTCATATTCAAAGCAACTATTAGATGGTAAGAACAAGGTAGATATTTATGTTTTTACTTATTTTGATTCCCCGGAAGAAGACGATGTAACTAATAGTTTTGTTATTGATGGCAGAATTTGTAAAATAGAAAATGTTAGAATTTTGCCAAATGGAAAAAAGAACATACATTTTATAGTAGCGAATAATCTTGTTACAAGTGATGGTAAGAAGCTAAACAGCTATCTGCCTTGTATAGCTTGGGGAAAGACAGCACAGGAAATATCTAATATGCGTGTTAATGATTTTGTACAAATTTCCGGAAAGTTGCAAAGTAGAGAGTATAAAAAGTATATAGCCGAGGATGATTTTGAAATTCGCATAGCACATGAATTGTATGTTGATTCTATTTTGAAAGAAAACAATGAATAGAAAATTTGAATATTATACAAAACTTGTTGTTCTAAATGATATAGAAATTGAGGATATAGCTGAGTGTTGTCTATGTGCTAATAATGATTTAACTGAGAAATGGATATTGATAATTAGCACAGAGTTAGGCATTACAGATGTGTTTGAAGTTGGTCCTGTGTTATCTGATATGGATACACTGCCAAGTAGTTTTAGTTGTTCATACAGAAGAATAGAATATTCTGATTATAAAATTTCTAAGATTATTGACAAGTTTTTGAATGATTCTTCAAGAGGCATTACACAAGCTGTTGAAATTGATAAGGAGGAAGCCAAGACCTATTTTATAGATTTGGCGAAATACATAAAATGAATGGAATCAAACGGGAAACCATTAGAGAGATGAACGGAAGAGTTATCGGTTATATAGATATACTGCCAAATGGAGATAAAGAAGTGCGAGATATGTATAACCGATATATAGGCAGATATGATAAGCGCATGGATGCTACACGAGATTATGCTGGCAGATTACTTTATAGGGGAGACCAGTCATCTATGCTGTTTAATTTAAAAAAATAGATTAGGAGATAGATAAATGATTACTTTTTATTCCACAGGATGCCCAAAGTGCTCCGTACTAAAAAAGAAATTAGAGGACAAAAATATAGAATTTGATACTGTTACAGACATAGACAAAATGTTGGAATTGGGCATAATGTCTGCCCCGGTGCTGTCTGTTGGTGGGGAGATTTTGAAATTTCCAGATGCAATAAAATGGGTAAATAGTTATGTTTAAGGAGAATTGATAATGGAAATTCAACTTAAACTGTCTAAAGATTTTGAGCGTTTTCTCGAAGAAATGAAGCAGAAATACGGAGAGGATTTTGAGTATATCAACGGAATTCATCCGTCTCAGCTTGATTTCTCAGAATTTATTGATAATTTTATTGATAAAGGCACACTTGCCGATTCAAGCATTGACCCAAACGCAAATGCAAACCACAGAGACATTAGAAGCTTTATGACAGAGAAAGCAAAGTCAGAAGATAAACTGTTTGGATTAAATAAGATTTTCACAGAAATAAAAAAGATGTGGGGTTTGCGAACAGCGAAGCAGTGGTTTGAACAAGAATTTAGCAAGGGATTTTATTTGAATGATAGCACAACTGCAAGTTATTTTCCCTACTGTTGGGCAAACGATTTTACAAGACTTGCAAAAGAAGGATTATTTTTTCTAAATGGGAACAATAAGCTAAAGAGATATAATAATGAACCTCCAAAGCACTTAACAACTTATTTTGATGATGTTATTGAGTTTGTTAGCTTCCTAAGTAATCGTCAGTCTGGTGCTGTAGGAATGCCAAATGTTTTAATTTGGGCTTGGTATTTCTGGAAAAAAGATGTTGAAGATGGTTATTATATGAAAGACCCTGACTATTATCTTCGTCAGCAGTTTCAGAAATTCATTTACCGGCTAAATCAGCCTTTCCTGCGAATAGACCAATCTGCATTTACAAATATTTCTATTTTTGATAGACCATATCTTGAATCGTTGTTTGGTGGAATAGAGTTCCCGGATGGAACATTTGCTATTGACCATATTGAAGATTTTATATATTTGCAGAAAGTTTTTATGAAAGTTGTTAGCAATATAAGAAAAACTAATATGTTTACTTATCCAGTGCTGACATATTCGTTGCTTTATGTAGACAACAAGTTTGTTGATGAGGATTTTGCAAAATGGTGTTCATACCACAATATTGAGTGGTCTGATAGCAATTTCTTTGTTAGTGATAATGTTGGGGTTCTTTCAAATTGTTGCAGACTTTTGAGCAATACTAAGAAATTGGATGCCTTTATAAATTCCATCGGTGGAACCGCACTGTCTGTCGGTTCATGCAGAGTTAGTACCATCAACCTTGTAAGGATTGCCTATGAAAGTCAGTTTAATAAGAAAAAGTATTTAAAAATATTAAGAGATAGAACATTGTTAGATTGTAAGGCTTTAACATCTATGAGGCATATTATTAAAAGAAATATAGAAAAAGGGCTGTTGCCAAACTATCAAGATGGGGCTGTTGAATTAGATAAACAATTTTGCACAATCGGTGGAATTGGAATGTATGAGGTTATGGACTTGTTTGATTTAATTAAAACTGATGAGTTTGGGTGTAAGAGTTATTCAGACGAAGCGGTGGAATTTACATCTGAAATACTCGATGTTATGAATGAAGTAAAAGATAATTTTGAGTGTGATTTTACTTTTAATATTGAAATGATTCCAGCAGAAAATTGTGCAGGAGTTATTTGCAACGCTGACAATATTTTATTTGAACAAGACAAATATTTTATTTATTCCAATCAATGGATTCCATTAATGGAGAAATGTACAATTCAAGAAAAGTGTAGATTGGGTTCTTTGTTTGATAAAAAATGTGGTGGAGGGTGTATTGCCCATATTAACATTGAAAACCGTTTTCCAAATGAGGAAACGGCTTGGGATATGTTAAATTATGTTGCTTCTCAAGGAGTTATATATTTTGCATTTACAACAAAAATAAGTGTGTGTGAAAACAACCACTCTTTTATAGGAAGAAGCACTTGTCCTGTTTGTGGTAAAGAGGTAAAAGACACATATGCAAGAGTAGTAGGATTTTACACGCCAGTTAGCAATTATCAAAAAATTAGAAAAATTGAGTTTGATAAGCGTAAGTGGATGAATGTCTTGTCAAATGATGGAGTATTGGGGTAATTTTTGTGATAGTAAAGGGTGTAATTGATGAGGATTTTGTTAATTACAAAGTTCCAAGCATGAGCGTTGTATGCCCGTATTGCACTTTTAAGTGCGACAAAGAATGCGGAATGAGTGTGTGCCAGAACAGCAGTCTTGCAAAAGCAGATGTTATAGATGTTAGCACAGACAATCTTGTGAAAAGGTATTTAAGAAATCCAATTACAAAAGCGGTTGTGTTTAACGGACTCGAACCATTTGATTCTTTTGAAGATGTGTTTAAGTTTATAGAAAGAATCAGAGAGTTTAGGAAAGACGATGTTGTAATTTATACCGGGTATAATGAAAGTGAAGTTGCAGACTATGTGGAGAGGCTAAAAAACTTTGGGAATATAATTATAAAGTTTGGAAGATTTGTTCCAAACAATCAAGGGCATTTTGATGATGTTCTTGGTGTTTATTTAGCAAGCGATAATCAATATGCAAAGAAAATTGGAACTGCTTAGTGCAGTTCCTTTTTATTTATTTTAATTTAATTTTTATCACATAAAAATAATAAGTGTGATATAATGATAATGTCAGATGTGGGTTTCAGATAACATGGAGGTAATGATTATGACTTTCAAAAAGTTTGAGGAACTTTTCAAGACCAAGTATCCATACGGTTCTGTTTGCAGACATGGTGATTTTGGCGGTGCAGAAAAGAATAAGAAGATTGCAGTCACGTTCGATGATAGACCTGCTTATGTAAAAGCATATCTCTATTACGGTGCTTATGAGGATGTTCTTAACAGAATCGGTATTCCTGTGATTAGCAAGGATAGACTTTACAGTATGGAATATTCCTTAGAGGAATATAAAAGGATGCATGGAAAAAAGGGCTTCTTTTTAGGCAAGGTTTTAGATTACAGCAAAGAGATTGCCGCTCTTGAAGCAGAGATTGAAGAAATTAAAGCCACTCGTGTTATTGTGTGATAAGTATATAATTATTAAATGGAGGTATACAGTATGCTGAAAATTACATTTCGTTATCGTGACAAATACTCCCGCTGGGAGTGGAGAGAGCAGACTTGTATTGTGAGTTCCATTGCAGAGTGCAAGAGAATTTATGGTCTTGGTGTTGATTGTGACTATCAAATTATTGATGTAGAAAAAGTATAAAGTTAATTTAATTTTTATCACATAAAAAATATATTTATGCTATACTAATATTGTAAGATGTTGGCAGAGAGCACGGAGGTAAACAAGATGATTAAAGAGTTCGACCTTGACCAGATGGTTTGGCGTAAGCAGTTCGATAAGGTTTTTGAGAACGAGGAGGCAATGCTTGTTTACTTTCCTCACGGTGGGGACTACATGGCAATCAGCAAGCAGAGAAAAGGCATGGAGTACACCTACAGTGGATTCTACTACAACAGCACTTCGGGTAACTTCCAAAGGTGCAAGAAAGCTTTTGAGAAGTACAGCCCCAAAACAATGCAGAGACTTCGGATGATGCTGAATCAGTAAAGGAGGATATAAGATGAGTTCTTCTATTAGAGATAGAGATGATTGGTTTGAAATCTGGTTCGATGACCGTCAGTCCATGCTGGAGACGATGATTCGCAACATGGCCTCTGACCTTTCCAATGGGTACAGTTACTGGGGCACTTCCATTGTTCGTCAGAGGGAAGACATTGAACGGTATAAGGCTGAAACTGATGCTCAGATGGACAAGTTCAAGGAAATGGAAGAGAAAGCTGTAAACCGCTGGTGTTTCTACGATTTGAAGAAACGTGGGGCAATTCTTTAAGGGAGGATATAAAAATGACTTATAAGAAGATTGTTTATAAGATGCTTGAAGATGATTCCAGAGAATGGGTCAAACAGCTTATGAAGTCTCAGTTTATGAAGTCTGTTACTGATGAGCATATTTTTACATCCGCAGAGGTTGTAGAAATGGAAGATGATGGGGTTGATTTCATGTATATTGTAAAAGTCACTGTTTATGGAGACTGCTTTGGGCTTATTGGACACAAGGATGTTTATGTTGGTGGAACTGTTGGTGATTTGTTTGGAATTTGCCACTCTGTTATTTGGGATAGCCTCTCCATGACCAGCGACAATAAAACTCTTTGGATGGAATGCGACAGCACTCGAAAGCTGTTGGGCATTACAGAGTTTAATATTTGAAAAGGAGAAAACAGCATGAAGAAAAATGATAAGCAAGCTGTCATGAAAAAAGTTTCTTATGATATCAATGTTGCAAAAGACCGCATCTATAGTGCTGTTGGTGTACTTGAGTCTTCTGGCATGGGTGTGGATGCTGAAAAGTTGATGAGCATTATCTATAAGCTCGAAGCAATCCAAAACAAATATAATTAATGTAATTTAATTTTTATCACGTAAAAAATAATGGTGTGTTATACTATTATCGTAGGGAACGGGTGATGCACTTCTAAGCGTGTGCTTTACATGAGCAGAAAGGATTTAACATGGAATACAGAAATGTGAAGCTGATTAAAATCGACAGGAACGGCAGTAAGCACTATGAAGGGTTAATCGAATGTGACCGTTGCCAAGGTCGTGGGTGGTATGCAATCGGCGTTTGCAATGGAGAGTTGGTTCCGTCTCATGTAGACAATGCAATCTGCTACAAGTGCCACGGTGCAAGGTTTGTTCCGGGCAAGTGGATTGAGAGGACTCCTGAGTACCAAGCCAAACTTGATGCGAAAAGAGCAGAGAAGCTTCGGATTAAGCGTGAGCAATACGAAGCGGAGCGCAAAGCTGAAGAAGAGCGTGAGCGCATTGAAGCTGAAAAGCGTGAAGCGGAGCGCAAAGCTGAAGAAGAGCGCATCAAGGCTGAGAAAGCGGTTAGTCAGTACGTTGGTGAAATCGGTCAGAAAATCGAATGGGATGTCACCTATCTTGGAAGCCCTTACTTCACCATTCGTAATCCGTTTGGGATGGAGGAAACCAGATACATCCACACTTTCCGTGACGAGAATGGAAATAAGATTGTGTGGATGACTGGTTGTGGAAAGGGCAATATGGAAGAGGGTGCAAAGGTCACCATCAAGGCAACCGTGAAAGACCATCGTGAATACAAGGACGAGAAGCAGACGATGGTTATTCGTCTGAAGGTCATTGGACAGTTTAACTAAAGTTTGTTAGATAGAGATTGGGGCTAAAAAATATTTAGCCCTAATTTTTATCACATAAAAATTTATTATATGATATACTATTATTGTAAGAGATGACCACCGACTGTTTTAAGGAGGAACTGATATGTATATTGGCGAAGTTGGAAAGAGAATGGAGCTTGCCCTGACCCTCAAGAAGACCTTTGAGTTCTCCACCACTTTTGGTTACAGACCTCAGACCATGTATATCTACTCCTTTGAAGATGCCAGCGGTAATGTCTTTGTTTGGAAGACTGCCACCACCATCGGTATGGACAAGGAAGTTCCCCTCAAGAACGGTGATTCCAGAATCGAGTTTGACTTTGTTCGCAATGGTGACTCCATTGTTGTGAAAGCTACTGTCAAGGAGCACAGCGAATATAGGGGAGTTGAACAGACTGTCCTTTCTCGTGTTACCGTCAAGAGTATTTCCCATGTTCCCACTAAGGAAGAGATTGAAAGAGCCAAGGCCGCCGAACAGATTAAAACTCTCAATGAGGGTGACTTCATTTGGAATATGCCCTATCGCCAGTACAAGAATCACTATTCCGACTGCGAGACCATTCGTGGGAGCTACTGCTATGCAGATGCTACCATTGATGTGATTATCCGTAAGGGCAGACTTGTGAACTCCGGTGTTCGTGGAAAGCACTTTGGTGGTTATGTGTTCATCGTTGATGGGAAGTATGTAAGCTATCGTGCGGTTTCTTGGGAGAATGCCGAAAAGCGGTGTCGTGCTGATTTCCCTGATTCCGTCATCGAATCCCATACGGTGTATAGATAAGGAGGAACTTATGAATAATCTGAAATTTACAGAACAGGAATTTAGGGACAGGGCATCATCGTCCATAAAATCTGGCTGTTCATACATTGGTGGTGACATGTTTCTTCTGCCTAATGGTGCATGTGGGTGGAAGATTGTAGAGGGGAGAACTTGGAAAATTTTGTTTGCATCTGATAATCTTGATAAGCTTTATTGGTATTATGTGATATAGCATTCGTTAATTTTAATTTTTATCACATAAAAAGTTTTTATGTGGTATACTATTAATGTAGGGAATTGGTTTTTACACATATGGAGGTAATTATGCGTAATCTTTACAAGTATGCCACAGAGTGCATGTCTGAGCTTGGAGCTATCGGAATCCCCTATCGTTGCAGTTTCTTTGAGGTAAACTATCGGGCTGTTTACCGCTGGGGACTTTGCCGTTCCAATGGTGACGGAACCTTTACCATTCAGATTAGCTCTGTTCTTCTTGACGAGAGCAATTCCATTGAGGGCCTGAAGAACACCATCATCCATGAACTCATCCACACTTGTGTTGATTGCATGAATCACGGCAAGAAGTGGAAAGAGTATGCTGACCGTGTTAACAAGCATTATGGCTATGACATCAAGCGGACAAGCAACTCCGAGGAAAAGGGTGTTTCCGTGAACACCATCAAGGAGAACAAGCGGCACTATGAGGTAACTTGTTCTTCCTGTGGGAGCAAGTTCATTTACTATCGTGACTGCAAGGTGACAAAGAATCCGTCCCACTTTCATTGCAGTTGTGGTGGAAAGATTTCCTCTGTTCTTGTGGAAAAGGATGGCACACGATATGTTACACTTTGTGCGGTTTGATAGGGAGGGTATTGTATGGAAATTAAGGATTTCAGAGTTGTCAGTGACCTTGTAGAGTTTATGCCTATGTCTTCTCTGGTGGAACTTTTCAATTTTGACAGCAAGGAAACTGTTCCATTTTTTAAAGGGACTAACTACAGTGTGGGTAAAGTTTATCTTGGTATGCACATTGTTAAGTTTAAAGTCTGTTTTGAAAATGGCCGTATTGTTTATAGAATCTATGTGTAGGAGAATTTATGGAAGTTAGTATTGTTAATACATTATATATGATGGTTGGCATTCCCGGTAGTGGAAAGAGTACCTATGCACAGCAGATTGCACGAGCATATAATGCAACAGTGTTCTCTTCTGATAGGTATAGGATGCTTGTTCTTGGGGATGAAACAGACCAATCCAACAATCAAAAGGTATTTGATAGGTTGTATAAGGATATGGCATTTCATCTCGAAAATGTAGGGAATGCTGTGTTTGATGCAACAAATATAAGTGTTAAAACAAGAGCAAAAGCATTTAATGTACTTGGGGCAATTAAATATCGTAAGGTAGCAATTTGCTGTTCTACTCCGATTGATGAGTGTATTAAAAGAGATAAGGATAGAAACAGAAGTGTTGGCGAGTCCGTAATCTTAAAGTTTGTAAAGCAGTTTGAGTACCCACAATTTTTTGAGGGGTTTGAAAACATCTACGAAGCAGAAGACTTAGTTGGTGTGACCCCTAAAGAAAAGTGGGAGACTGACTTTAGCGCAAGAGCAGATGCCATATCACGAATGTCAGGGTATGGCCAAAACAGCAAGTATCACAAGTATGATGTTTTAACACATTCCCTTGTTCTATCATCATTTTTTAATGAGAGTTGGTTAAATGAATCTGCGTTGTTTCATGATATTGGAAAGACTTTTGTTGAAAATGTTGGGGAAGATGGGTACTCACATTATATTGGGCATGCAAATTATTCTGCCTATGTTTTAGCAAGCAACAGGAAAATGTTGTTGCTAAACAAGTCTCCATATTATTATCCAAACGCCAGTCACTTTTTTGATATTATCTTTGTTGTAAATCAGCATATGCACATTAGGGATATTGTTAAGTCAGAAAAGGCAATCGGAAAATATAAGAAGCTGTGGGGAAAAGATAAGTTTAATCTTATGGTGAAGTTTATGGAGTGTGACAATAAATCGAGCGGGAGGATTATGTGATGAACAAGATTGAAAAGGCAAAGGAAATTATCAAGGAAAATTATCGGGATGCCAGGTGTGGCTTGTTTAATACCAGAAATGTTGTCGGGGATTGCATGACTAATGTCTATAATGAGAATGGCCTTGTTGTAGATATTTGTTATGAGTATATGTATTTTGAAGTATTTGGTCTTAGTAATGAAGAATTTGTAGATTTGCTTGAGTATTATAATTTATTGGGGGAGGAATCTTATAAATGATTGTAAATGGAGAAAGGGCACTTGCATATATTGCAGAAGTAACCAACATTGAACCTATTCCTAATTGTGATAATATTGTCCACGCAAGTATTCTTGGATGGAAAGTTATTATCAATAAGAATGACGGAATTAAAGTTGGAGATAAGGTTGTTTATTTTGAAGTTGACAGCAAAGTAAACGAAAAAGATGAGCGGTTTGCTTTTCTTGAAAAGCGGAACTATAGAATTAAGACTATGAAGATGCGTGGTGTGTACTCTCAGGGACTTGTGATGCCTCTTTCGTGTTTTCCGGAAATTAAGAATCCAGAGCTTAATTTGGATGTTACAAAGCTTCTTGGTGTCACTTATTATGTGTCAGAGGATAATGTAAGAAAGTCTAATAATCTTAAAAAGGCAAAGTATGATTCTATGGCATCCCGTCATAAGAATCTTATGAAGAAAAAGCCTTTTAGGTGGTTGATGCGCCGGGAGTGGGGAAGAAAGCTTCTGTTTGTTTTTCTTGGTAAGAAAAAGGATAAGCCAAGAGATTTTCCCTCTTTTATCAAGAAGACAGACGAAGAGCGGATTGAGAATATGCCTTGGATTCTTGATGACCATGACAAGGTTTGGCTTATGACAGAGAAACTGGATGGAACAAGTTCTACCTATGCTCTTCGCAGACTTAAAAAGGGAAAAAACAAGTATGAGTTTTATGTGTGTTCCAGAAATGTAAGACAGCAAGACGAAAAACAACAGACATACCATGATTATAACATCTATTGGGATATGGCATTTAAGTATGATATTGAAAAGCATCTTACAGAATTTATGAACAACAATAAAGATATCATGTGGGTATGTATTCAAGGCGAGTCTGTTGGCAAGGTGCAGGGAAACCCTTTGAAGCTGGAAGAAGATGACCTTTATATCTTTAACTTTGTTACGGATAAGTACGGAAGATTTGGTAGTAATGATGGCAAGTGTATTATTGAGAAATGGGGAATGAAGTGGGTTCCTATTCTTGGTTCTTGCACACTCCCAGACAATATGGAAGAGATGAAGATTCTTGCTGATGGAAAATCTGTTGTAAATCCAGATGTTCTGCGTGAAGGAATTGTATACCGTTCTATTGATGGTAAAGAAAGTTTTAAAAATGTAAGTCGTAAGTTTTTGATTAAAAAGGGTGAGTAAGGTGTATAATGTTTTGAGGGGGATTGATAATGGAAGATGATAATGAATACTTGCAAACATTGGAAGAATTAAAGTATTCCTTTGATTGCAATGCAGAGAAGTATAAAAAATATTTAACAGATAGAATAAGTATTGCAGAGCAACTAAATAAAGCATATGGCTCTAAAGATTGTAAACCTTTTAAGATTGATTTATTTTATAGACAACTTGGATATTTGGAGAAAATAATGGACAATAAAGAAAATGATGAAAAAAGTGTGATTTATGATTCTGTAAATAACCCATACCATTATGCATCTGGAAAATATGAGTGCATAGAGGTAATGAGGGACACATTTGGGGATGAAATGTTAAAGTCTTTTTGCCTGTTAAATGCCTTTAAGTATTTGTATCGGCACCATAAGAAAAACGGTGTTGAAGATTTGAAAAAAGCAAGATTTTATTTGGATTATGCTATTGAAAATTTAAGTTAAAATTATTAAAAAGGAGAAAATTATGGCTATTACTACAAATTCGTACAATGAGAATTATGAGAGGTTTACTGATATTATGGATTATGATTTTAAGGATATTGAAAATTGCAACAATGAAACAGTTGTTGTTGAGTGTATGAGCAAGTATAAGTTTCCTGGTGGTTTTAGTTTTATTGATTCCGACCTTGTTATGAATGATTTCTACATTGAAAAGGTGATTTACAACAATCCTGCAACCATTGTCATTTGGTCTGACGGTACAAAGACGGTCAGCAAGACTCATGCTGGAGATGTGTATTGTCCAGAAGTTGGTCTTGTTCTGTGTGTACTTAAAAAGATTCATGGCAATACAAACGTGCATGACCTTATCAGTCTTTGGACTCCAATCGGCAATGAAAGTGTTGTAACAATTTCTGATGTTAGAAAACGTGGAAGAAAAAATGGATGACCTAATTAGAAAAGCCCATAATAGAGATGCTGTAAATTCTATATTTTCAAAGATGAATAAGATGGAAAAGTATTTTCTTTCTGGTGGAGAAATAAATCCAAAAGAATACGTTAGCGAAGAGGAATATGGTAAATACAGCACAAACATAGGGTCATTTATTTATTCAGTTGATGGGGTTGATGCAGGATTTATAGATATTTGGGAAAATAATAAGGGTGTTGGTGAGTTGGCTGTTGGTGTTGCCCCAGAGTATAGAGGACGAGGCATTGCAAAGAAGTTAGTTGAATGTTCAATTAATTTCGCTGAGACAGAAACAGAACTAATCGCTTTTGTATGCAAGATTGATACGAAAAATTATAAGAGTATTGGGCTGTTTGAGTCATGTGGATTTAAAAGAGTTTTTGAAGATAAGTATTCCGTTACATTGCTTTATGTATTAAATTAATTATTGTAAATTTTTATATTCACCCTCTATTTTTTGTGCTAAATTATTATGTAAAATAATTTAGAAATAGAGGGTGTTTATAATGAAATATTCAGAGAAAAACCCACCATTAGTGTGTATGATGACACAGAGCACATGCTATAAGGGGACTACAAAAGGAAATCCTGTTGGTGTTTTATGGCATGATACAGCGGGTGGAAACCCAAATCTGAGTAGATACGTTCAACCTGATGATAATGCTCCAAATAAAGATGAGCTAATTGCAATATTAGGAAAAAATAAATATAATAATGATTTTAACCATATCGACAGACAAGCAGGGTTAAACTGCTGGGTTGGTAAGCTTGCTGATGGAAGTGTTTCAACTGTTCAAACAATGCCTTGGAATTTTAGACCTTGGGGATGCGGAAGCGGAAGCAAAGGTTCGTGTAACGGAAAAACTGGTGGACCTTGTTGGATTCAATTTGAAATCTGTGATGATGGGTATAAAGACAAGTCTTATTTTGAAAAAGCATATAAAGAAGCTTGTGAAATTACTGCCTATTTGTGCAAAATGTTTAATATAAATCCAAAAGGAACAGTGCAGTATAATGGTGTTACAGTCCCAACTATCTTATGTCATTGGGATAGCTATGAGTTACAGCTTGGTAGTGGTCACAGAGATGTGTATTTATGGTTTGATAAATTTGGCAAGACAATGGACGATGTAAGAAATGATGTGTCAAAGCTATTGTCTGAGCCTGAAACAGTTTTGTATAGAGTTAGAAAAACTTGGGAAGATGCATCAAGTCAAATCGGTGCATATACAAATTTAGAGAGTGCCATAAATAATTGTCCTGTAGGATATTCAGTGTTTGACCCCAATGGAAATGTCATGTATGAAAATAAAGAAACTCCACCCTCTCCGGAACCACCTGTTGAACCGCCAGAAGATGGTATATCAGAAGAAGACCAGAAGAGGTTTAATAAAATGATGGATAACTGGCTCGAAAATAGAGCAAACATGAAACCATCAAATTGGTCTTTGGTTGATAGAGAATGGGCAGAATCCAATGGAATTATTACTGGTGACACAGATGGGAATAAGAGATATAAGTCTTTTATAACCAGAGAAGAGGCTGTAGCTATTTTACACAGAGAGTATGAACTGTCAAACAAGGAATAGTTTAGATTTGTGTTTAAGTGGTGGAGAGATATATTCTTTGCCACTTAATTTTTATCACGTAAAAAAATATTTTATGTTATACTATTATCGTAAGGAAACGACCTAAGCACTAAATTATGGAGGGTACAAAAATGACCATTGCAAAGTACATCGAGTTTTATCCACAGAAAAGCGGAAAGTCTTTTGAGCTTCTTGTTCGGGTGTGCAAGGCTCTTGAAGAAAAAGATATTCCTGTTTATTACATCAATGGAATTGGCTGTAAGGGAGATACTTGGTATATTGGAGATAAGTTTGTTGAAGTACGTGAGGTTTACAGAAGCAACGGGACTGAAGAAGATGTCACCGTTAAGATTACGGTACATGAGTGCTGGCAGGAAAGAACCTCAAAGGTGATTGGATTTGTAAAAGTTCCGAAGAATGCAAGCGACAAGGTAATCCAGAAGAGAATTTCTCAGGTTCTTGAACTTATGTAAAGGAGTAAATTTATGAAAAGAATTATCCCTTATATCATTTTCTATTTTATTGCTGTTGTTGTGTTTGTATTAATGTCTTTCCTTTCATATGTTATCATGTGTGAGTTGTTCTTTCTTAGTCGGTGGGAACCCACATGGATTGTGAATTATCTTAGTATCACGATTGGTATCATGTCTGCGATTTTGTTTGTGGTAGAAGAGAAATAATTATCACGTAAAAAATTTTCATGTGTTATAATGACAATGTAAGCAAGGGGCACAAGGAAATTAAATCTGAAAATTGTGGGAGGTACTGACATGTATAATCTGACTGACAAGAACCGTGAGGATGCAATTAAGGCAATTCAAGAAGTTTTTGAAATCTGGACTGCTATTAAGAATTCTACTGGAAAGAGCCTCCATGTTGCACAGTGCGTGTCCATCGACTGTTTTACACATGAAGTCTATAGTGAGTATGCACTTTTCAATGATTTCGTTTCTGCGGACATATGGATTAGTGAAAAATATGATGTCCGTAGTAAGTATTCCCCGTTTGGGCAGACCTATCTTAATGGTGAGATGAAGGACAAATGGGGAGCTTGATTGACGATGAATCATAGATGGGCCTTTAGCTCAGTTGGTTAGAGCATCCGGCTCATAACCGGACGGTCATGGGTTCGAGTCCCCGAAGGCCCACCATAAAAACAGTTTTAAATTATAAAGATATATAGGGATGTCGCCAAGCGGTAAGGCACAGGACTTTGACTCCTGCATTTCGTAGGTTCAAATCCTACCATCCCTGCCAATATGGGTCGGTGTGGCAAATTGGTGAAGCCAGCGGACTGTAAATCCGTCACCCACAGGGTAAACATTGAAGGTTCAAGTCCTTCCCGGCCCACCAGCTAAGTTAAGTAAATAGGGTATAATAGGGTATAATGAGGCACAGGGAATTAGTTTAATTGGCAGAACGATGGTCTCCAAAACCACTGGTTGAGGTTCGAGTCCTTGATTCCCTGCCAGTAAAAAATGTTATAAAATAATGTATATAATAAGTGTGCGGGATTGGTGTCAATGGTCAGCATGTCTGCCTTCCAAGCAGAGGGTGGGGGTTCGAGTCCCCTATCTCGCTCCAATGGCCGTTTATGGACGGCTGTAAAAGAATGTTTTAGTATTATTATAAAGACTCATACAGCAAAATAATTTACAGATATTGGAATTGTAGAAAGAGTCTTGTTTATATCCGGAAGTAGTTCAGTTTGGGAGAACGCTTGGTTTGGGACCAAGAGGCCGCAGGTTCAAACCCTGTCTTCCGGACCATGTGCAGATAACTAATTGCTTACAAAATAAAATAAGGATGTGTATTTTAATGATGATTTATAAAGTATGTTCCCTGTTGGAAGCAGATAGTCTGCATTATATAACAGATAGAGCACAAAGAGAACAAAAAATTAGAGAAATTGGTATTGGAAAAGAATTAGATTCTTTTGATGTTGATAAGGGACATAGAAATGGGCCAGAGATTCATGTTGTGACTTCCACTGGCATTATAATTATTTATAATGCATGGACACATAAAATGGTTACGAAAAAGATTGCAAGGCCAAGACAAATAGAAAATCTTTATATGAGTAAATACAACAGCTTATCAAAGATTCCACAGAGTGTTTTGGAGCTTGCACGATACCATCAAAGAATGGGTTGGAATGAACTATGATTAGGAGAGTTTAACAATGAAGATTAAAAAGTTAGATGGTGTTTTAACAGAGAATGTTTTAACAGAGGATAAGTCAGTTAGTTTTGGTGGAGTTGAATATCCGAACTTTGGATGGTGTGTGATTGTTTGTGGCGGTTCTGGTTCTGGTAAATCCTCTGTTGTTAAAAACCTTGTTCATATAAATGCAAAGACTCTTGATGTTGACGAAGTTCAGAGAGTGTTTTTAAAACATAGTGAAGTTGATGGGGATAAGATTGTTACAAAGAGCGGAAAGGAATATTATCTTGATGATATTCCGGAGCCTTATGACATGTCAAATCCACAGTACACAGGATTTGTCCACAAAGTAACAAAACCTCTTGCGAGAAGTAAGAAAAACACATTTATAAATTCTCTTCAAGGGGTTGATAAAAACAGACTTCCTAATGTGTTGTTTGATATCACTGGAAAAAACAGTAGTGATTTTAGTAATATTATTAGTACCATGAAACCTCTTGGATACAAGATTGCTGTTGTGTGGGTTCTTGCAGAACTCGAAACTGCTCTTGAACGAAATGCAAAGCGTAGTCGTGTTGTTCCAGAAAAACTTGTAACAGATATTTATTTTAGTGTTTTAAGAACTCTTACTGATATATTTAATGATAAGTCGTTTATGTCGAATATTGATGAAGTATATGTTGTTCTAAATGATATGAATTTTGATACAAAGGATAAGGGGCAGTTGTACGATTATACTAAGATTCCTAATGTATACAAGATTAAGTCAAAGGATGATGTAGTAAAGCTTCCAAACAGAATTGCCTCTGCTATTAATAGGGCAAAAAGAAAGGCTTATGAAACTAATTAAACTTATATAAACAACAGTCAATATTAAGGGGAAATATATTTATGAAAAAATATGAAGTAAAGTTTAAATATGCTGATATGTACAGCAACTTGCAGTGGCGTAACCAGCAGGGCACTTTTTTCGCCAAGGATGAATATGATGCCAAGCGTAAGTGTATTGAGCTTTATGGACTTGGTGTTGATTGCGATTATGAAATAACCTCTGTTGTAAAGATGCAGGATTAGCTCAGTTGGTTATGAGCACTTGACTTACATTCAAGGGGTCAGCGGTTCAAGTCCGTTATTCTGCACCACAGAAGCTGGGAAGCATGGCAGTTAGTATCATATGCTACGGCTGTTTTTGTGAAACCGTTAGTTGCAACATATACCAGTAGAGACACTTCTGACCAAATCACAACAGGAGAATTTATTATGGTTACAATTAAAGACATAAAGTATTTGATTAAAGATATTATAAAAATATCACTTGTAGTAGATGTGTACAAAGATGGTGCTTTAATTGGGAGCAGTGTACCAATAAAATCACAATATTACGATGAATCATTTGCAGAGTATGAAGATAAAGAGATTAAATCAATTATCATTAGCAATGATGTTCTTATCATAAATATTTCTTATTAGGAGATGTTTTTATGAATTATGACCTTTATCCTGTTGAACAAGAGACAGAATATATTTGTGATAATTGTGGGGCAATTATAGACGAGTATGAATATTTTTCAAATTGTGGTGTTTGTGACCGTTGTTTTGAAGAAGCAAAAGTAAAAGATTCAGAACAAGATAATTTTTATCACGTAAAAAATTCTGATGTGCTATAATTATATTGTCGGAAGTCACCAGTGATGTGTCTGTTATCGAGGATACTTGTGGATTTGTGGTGAGGGCAGTGTGCGACAGTATTAAGCACTGCGTGTAGATAACGGACTAACCAAGAAAAGGAGATTGTTATGGTCAATAGTTATTACACTGGCAGAGTTAGGGAAGAGCTTGAAGAGCGTGAAAGACGGAGAGAGCTTGCACAGCAAGCAAGTCGTGAGAGAATTAAAAAAGCGACTTCTGCCTACACAAATATGAATCATCATTCCTCTTCAAAAGAACAAAAGCAGATGTATGAGGTTCTGTGGAAGTCATTACTTTGATTATTTTGGTTTAATAAGGAGACTGTATTATGGACATTATTAAGCACTATGTTGTTTGGGTTAATCCTGAATACGGTTTTAGTGATACAAACAAAATAATGGAAAGTAGCGAATTATATGATTTCTATGGTAAAAGTGCTGTTGATGCTGGCATTACCAATATCCTTGGACAAATTTATGAGGACTATGAAGTAATGTGTATGTTTGTTGGAGAAGAGTACGAAACATAGTTTATTAAATGCCGGTGTGGTGGAATAGGTAGACACAAGGGACTTTGATAAAAGGTGTAAGAGCACCAGGATAGGAAACTTCCTGAGTGAATGCTGGCTAATTCGGTGAAACTCCTTATGGGACAACGCCGAGCTAAATTAAATAATTGAGTAGTGAGTATAAAGCCATATTAAATATGCTATCATGTACAAACTAATTTCAATAGAGTCCGTACAACTCTGAAATTAGTGATAGCAAAGATTAGATGTTTGGTGTAATGGTAGCATTCTGGCGTTTAAAAGCCGGAGGTATAGGTTCAAGTCCTAATAACATCGACCAAAAAGAAAATCTTTTAAAAGTATTTAATATGAAAAAGCAGATGTCAAAGGATGGATTATTAAGCTTGTTATAATAAGATGGCCACTTGTTATAACCTTCTGCTCCTACAGGTGAAACTCCTGTGGCTCAATTATTTATAAATGTGTAGAGACTATATACCAGCTACCTAAGTCAGAAATGATATGGTAAAAACATAGTCCGGACTACAACGCTTTTTGCGGCTATGGTAACATAGAGTAGTGAAGAAAATCCCTCGACCCTTAAAGTCGTTCCGGTTCGAGTCCGGATACCGGCACCACATAAAACTGAGGTAGGTCAGTTTCCAAATTACTGGTACATGTATCGGTTATAGTTTTTACAACTACTCGTAATTTTTATCACATAAAAACTTTTTATGTGGTATAATACTATTGTAAGATGTTTCCTCTAAGAAAAAATAAATGTTTGTGTGGAGGTAAAAACAATGAATAGCACTCATAATGTTTGGGTACATGTCTATGAGAATGGTGTTGGACGGGTTGCAATTCCTTTTGGAAGTGATGAAGATTCGTTTAACAAAGCAGTGCAGTTTATGATTGATGTTACTATTGGCAAGTATGCCAGTGTTTATGCAGATGCAACAATTAGGCCCTGGGGCCTGTCTTCTTGGAGTTTAGAAGAAAACTGATTAAAAAATGAAATGATAAGGAGATTCCAACTATGATTAAACACGTTTATTCTATTGATGATGCAAGACGGGAAATCAAAGAGCTTAAAGAAGAAGGATACAATTTTAGTCAGATTTGGATTTTTCTTAATGACCTCTTTAGAGGGAAAGACATTAATGCAAATGAATTCAAGGTTTTGATGGTGGAGGCAACTTTATTATTTAATTAGTTTTTTGGGGGTATATAAATGGACAGAAGAGAAAGAGCAGTGTGGAGCACCGTAGACAAGTGTAAAATGTATGAACTACAGAAGAATAACTACGAAGAAGTTCGTGTTTTGATGTTTGGAAAAGTTTTTAGAACTTTTCATGGGCAGAATGCCCACAGTGATGCAAAAAGATTTTGGAACAACATTAAACAGCTTAATTCCTGATAGCTTATAAGTGAATGCCCCCGTGTGGCTCAACTGGTTAGCGCACTTGACTTATAATCGAGAGGTTGGTGGTTCGACTCCACCCACGGGGACCAACGCTGAAATATTGCGTATAGAATTTTTAGTACAGGAACGAAATTCGCAAAAGGCACATACAGCAATTACACATAATGTGTATTATCGGTTCAAGTCCGATTCCACCCAATTGGGTAGATAGCTTAATTGGTTAAGCACCATTTATAGTGCCTTGAATATGAGGCTGTAGCTCAGTAGGTAGAGCAATTGCCTTGTCACAATCGTATAAGGAAATACACTTAAATGTGATGTGAGTTCAAATCTCGCTTGTGGCACCATTAAGCAATGGGTCGGGAGTTCGAGCCTCCCCAGCCTCACCAAAACACACCCGCCATTGAAAAGTGGTATCTCAATTTGATAGTGGTGTGATACCAGTCTGAGGGTTGAAAAAGCTGGTTTGAGTGTTAAGGGCACTGCCCACCAGCAAAGAAAGATGAAAACACTCATATGCTGTGATAACTGCTATGTGTCTACTTGCTATACAGGATATAGGGGATGACACAGAAATCCATGCCAGATAAAACTTGTGATGCAGTCTGGAGCATAGCATATTATGGGGAAGTTCCCAAGTGGCCAAAGGGGCTGAAATCATAACTGAATCTTGATTTAGATTTGATAACAGCAATTTGATAATGAACGGTAAATTCAGTGTCGAAAGACTTCGCAGGTTCAAATCCTGTCCTTCCCCACCAAAAGAGGTATGAGTTGCAAACGATTTCCTCTTAAAATTAAATCGTTAGATTTATGGGCTTTTAGTTCAGTTGGGAGAACGCCTGATTTGCATTCAGGAGGTCATCGGTTCGAGTCCGATATGGTCCACCAGACGCTATAGACGAACAGGTAAAGTCACCACCCTTTCAAGGTGGAACTTCGGGGTTCAACCCCCCGTAGCGTTACCAAAGACCCATACAGCAATCTAATTAAAAAGGTTAAAGAAAAATTCTTGAAAAATTTTTTGATATGGTTCGATTCCATAGTATTTAGGGTCTTGAAAAAAGATACATACAGCAATTTGATATTATACTTTTCTGCCATCTATTAGAAAAATATATGGTATCTTGTAAAATTAAGGAGAAGAAAAATGATGAATGATTTTTTGAGAGAAATGAAGAATGAATTTAACATGACTACTACTGAAAACGGAGCAGTTGCATATCAGTCTACTATGAATGCCTGTCTGGATGCATTTGGTTCTCTTGGTGCAATGCGGTTTTCCGATGAAGAAGACATTATTAGGACATACTCCAATGCATACATCGAGGATAGAGAGCTTGCACTCAAGCTACTGTTCTATATGCGTGACATCCGTGGTGGTCAGGGTCAGCGCAGGGTGTTCAGAACAATTCTGAAGTGGTTGGCAAATAACTATCCTAACGATGTTATCAACAATCTTGATAACATCATGTACTATGGTCGTGGTGATGACTATCTCTGTCTGTTTGGAACAGATGTGGAGTTTCCTGTTCTTAAAAAGATTAAGGAAATTCTTCGTAAAGATGTAGAGGCAATGCTTGCTGGAAAGGAATGTTCCCTTCTTGCAAAGTGGCTCCCTTCTGAGAATGCCTCTTCTGCTGATACAAATAAATATGCAAAGAGAATCATTAGTTCTCTTGGTGTTTCTCCCCGTGAGTACAGAAAGACTCTTTCTGAACTCAGACGGTACATTGATGTCACGGAAGTGAAGATGTCTTCCAATAAGTGGAATGAGATTAACTATAATACAGTTCCGGCAAAAGCTGCTATGAATTATAGTGATGCTTTCCTGCGTCATGACATGGACAACTATGTTGACTATCTTCAGCATCTTTCTGTTGGTCGTGCCAAGATTAATTCCGCTTCGCTTTTCCCTGTTGACATTGTTCATAAGGTATATGAAAAGGGTCGCTACTGCAATACAAAGGACAGAGTTGTTCTTGATGCTATGTGGAAAGCACTTCCTAATTATCTCGAAGGTAAGGAAGAAACCGGAATCTGCGTAGTTGATACCTCTGGCTCTATGCATGGTCTTCCTCTTGAAGTTGCAGTTTCTCTTGGTATGTACTGTGCAGATAAGTGTCATGGGCCTTTCAAGGACCACTTTATCACTTTCTCTTCCCGTCCTCAACTTGTTGAGCTTAAGGGAAATGACATTGTTGATAAGGTTCACAATATTAGGTGTATTGTTGAGGACACAAATATCGAAGCAGTTTTTGACCTTATTTTGAGAACTGCTGTCAACAACGGTTGTAAGCAAGAGGACATCCCTTCCAAGCTGTATATTATTTCTGATATGCAGTTTAACGAAGCGCAGGGATATGGTGGTTGGGGTTGGTATGGGTACAATTACAGCAAGCCCAAGCCTTTTATGAAGATTATGCATAAAAAGTTTGAAGATGCTGGCTATAAGATGCCTACCCTTATCTACTGGAATGTTCGTGCTTCCAAGTGTGGAATGTTCCACGAGATGTATGATGGTGAGAATATTGCAATGGTAAGTGGTTATTCTGCTTCCCTGTTTAAGTCCATCATCGAGGGAACCACCTATGAGGAAACTGTTGATGAAAAGGGAAATGTTTCCGTTAAGGAAAAGGTTGACCCTGTAACGGTTATGCTTACAACCCTTAACAGCGAAAGGTACAGCAGAGTGGTTTGCTGATTAAACCTATATATTGAAAGATGCTAAACAGCAATTTTTGTTTTTGATATATAATAAAAAGTAACATAATAATTTTTTCTGCAAACTTAAAAAGCATCTTGTAAAAGGCACATACAGCAATTTAATGTAATTGGACTGATATTTTAAATCATAATTCAACTATAGTGCCTTGTCTATTAATGCCCCAGTAGCGCAATTGGATAGAGCAACACCCTTCTAAGGTGTAGGTTTGGGGTTCGAGTCCCTACTGGGGTGCCATAACAATATAAAAAGAATTTCTTATAAGTATGCCGAGGTCGCATAGTGGTCGATTGCACTGGATTTGTAACCCAGAGGATTTTTCCCACGCCAGTTCAAATCTGGCCCTCGGCTCCAGCAATTGCCGGGTCTTTTATTTCTTACCGTCTGACGAGAAAAATAGAAATAAGGGGTAACAACACCTAAAGTTGTTCAGGGTTTCACACATCGTCCCGAAATGTGTGTGGTAGTGTTGGGGATGCCAATATATGATAAGAATGACGATTCACTCCACGATAAATGCTAAAGTGATGAAATTGGTAAACATGGTGGTCTCAAAAACCATTGGCCTTTAGCTAACGGTCTTGTGGGTTCAAGTCCCACCTTTAGCACCAAAGACTGTATCAGCAATTTAACTTGTCTACATTTCTGGTATTGACAGTATCAAGCAGTCTTGTTTGTTATTTATGTCGCAGTGGTGGAATTGGCAGACACGCTGGATTTAGGTTCCAGTGGGAAACCATGCAGGTTCAACTCCTGTCTGCGATACCATGTGGGGCTGAGCATTGGCATGTGGTTGAGAAGTGGTACCACTCAAAGGAGTTGGTTCGATTCCAAGCAGCCCCGCCAAAAAATTAAATAATAAGAGAAAAAATTAAATAATAGGAGAACAGATATGAGAGACGAGTTGGGCAACCGCATGAAGCGCAACTACGAAAATGTAAGTAAGACATACTTGACAAGACGAATGCCTGTTATTATTAGGCTTGATGGAAAAGCATTTCATACTTTTACGAGAGGGTTTGAAAAACCTTTTGACGGTGTTCTTTCAAACACTATGAAAAAGACAATGGAATATCTGTGTAAAAACGTAGAGGGATGTGTTCTTGGGTATACACAATCTGATGAGATTTCCTTGTTACTGGTAGACTATAAAAATCTTAATACTGAGGCTTGGTTTAACTATGCTGTTCAGAAATGTGTAAGTGTTGTTTCGAGCATGGCAACTTTTGCATTTAATAAGTTTTTCTTAGAAAGTGTTAATGATTTTTATAAGCAAAATGTTAAAAAGGATATGTTTAATTGTGACTATCTTGATTCTGGTTATGAAGATTTGCACAATGCATATCTTAGAGCGTTGAACAAAGGTGGATTGTTTGATGCGAGAATCTTTAATATTCCAAAGGAAGAAGTTGTAAACTATTTTGTGTGGAGGCAGAATGATTGTGTTAGAAATGCAATCAATGCTGTTGGACAAAAGTATTTTAGTAACAATGAATTATCCCATAAAAGTACCGCTGATATTAAGATTATGTTAAATGACTATGGCATTGTAGTAGATAGTTATGATGAAAGATATCTTAACGGATTGATTTGTATGAAGGGCAGTTCTTGGGATTTCTTTACATTCCAGTTCAGGCAAAATAGAAAGTGTGTAGAGGGGTTGTTCATATTTTGAAGATTAAAATTATTAAGTTTGGTGAATTTAAGCGTCCAAAAAGAGAACACTATAATGACTCAGGAGCAGATGTTTTTTCCTCTGAAAGTGTTGTAATCCCGGCACATGGAGTTAAAGCAGTTCCAACAGGCGTTGGTCTTGTTCTTCCAGACGGGTATGATGTTGTTATCCATTGTAAGTCTGGTCTTAGTAAAAAGGGAGTCTTTACAGCAAATGCTCCTATTGATAGTGGATATAGGGGACAAATTTATGCTATTATGTATAACACCACTGATAAACCTTATCAAGTAGAAAAAGGACAAAAAATTGGACAGTTTGTTGTAAGACCTGTAATTTATGCTCAATTTGTTGATTCCCTTGGGGAAGAAAGAGAAGATGGGGCATTTGGCTCAACGGGGGATAGGTAAATGAATATTGTGTATAATGTAAGCGATAGGCCAAAGTTTTCTAAGAGTTTGGTTTTTGCATTTCAACAGGTTCTTGCTATTATGACTGCTACTCTTGCAGTTCCGGCAATTATAAATAACATATGTGGTGTTGATATGAATCAAGCATCTGCTTTGTTTGGAGCAGGTGTTGGTACATTGATTTATTTGTTCTTAACAAAATTCAAAAGTCCTGTATTTCTTGGTTCATCTTTTGCTTTTATTGGTTCAATGTGTTCTGCGTTTGCTGGTGCAACAACTGCTTCTCTTGGTTATCTTGGTCTAATTATAGGAGCAGTTCTTGCAGGTCTTGTGTATGTTGTAATTGCTATACTTGTTAAGAAGTTTGGTTCAAGGTGGATTAATAGTTTAATGCCTCCTATTGTAATTGGTCCGATTGTTGCAATTATAGGATTGTCATTGGCACAAAATGCTGTTCAAGATTTAACAAATGGACTAAATGGTTCTACTTATGTGGCAATTCTTTGTGGACTTGTAACTTTGTTTACAACAATTATTTCATCTACATATTCAAAAAGAGTTGGTAAGTTAATTCCGTTTATTATCGGAATTTTTGCTGGATATGTTTGTGCTTGCTTGTTTTATATTGCCGGAAATATTTTTGGAAATGATGCGCTAAAGGTTATTGATTTTAGTTCCTTAAAGAATTGTTTTAGTAATGTAGGGATTTCATCTTTTTTAAGTATTCCTAAGTTTACATTCATTGAATCAAAGGGTATTTTTTCAGAATTAAGCTTTTCATATTTTGTAACTCTTGTAACTGCCTATGTCCCTGTTGCGTTTGTTGTGTTTGCTGAACATATTGCAGACCATAAAAATCTTTCTTCAATTATAGGAAAAGACTTGTTAAATGAGCCGGGTCTCCATAGAACTCTGCTTGGAGATGGTATTGGGTCTATGTTTGGTGCATTTTTTGGTGGTTGTCCAAATACAACCTATGGAGAATCAATTGGATGTGTTGCAATAACTGGTAATGCTTCTTCCATTACAATTCTTTATGCATCAATAATGTGTCTTATTATTTCTTTCTTCACTCCATTTGTTGCTTTCTTGCAGACTATTCCAACTTGTGTTATGGGTGGAGTTTGCATTGCTCTATACGGATTTATTGCAACATCTGGATTAAAGATAATGCAGTCTGTTGATTTGAATGATAACAGAAATATGTTTGTTTCTTCTATTATTCTCATTACAGGCGTTGGTGGACTTGTATTTAATGTTGGAGCAGTTGAAATTCGTACTGTTGCATGTTCTCTGATTTTAGGAATTGTATCAAATAAAATTTTATCTAAAGTAAAGTAAAGGAAGTGTTATTGTGGCTGATGTAAGTGTGGTTATTGGTTCTGATTCTGTTATTAGTGCGGATAGTGCACTCAGTATTGTTGGTTTTGGTAGTAATAGTGATTATGCTTTTATGCTGAGCAGAACACTAAAATATATTTATACTAATGTAAAGAGTGATATAAATTTTAGAGCAACAAAACAGGAAACCTCTGTGTTATATGATGTCAGTTCTTTGTATGCAAACCAATTGTCTGTGTTTGAATTTAACAAGTTTTTAACAAGCAGAGGATATTCTATCGTGTTTAAGCAGACAGATGGGACAACGAATGTATCTACTCAAGTGTATGCGGACGATGCAGCTATTAAGGCAAATATGTACAGTGACCAGAATACAACTGGTATAAAGTTTGTTTCTGTTGATTGGTCAAGTCCTTCAACTGCTGAAAATTATGTTATTACAATAGATGCTTAATTTTTATCACGTAAAAAAATATTCCGTGTTATAATGATAATGTAAGTTGTGGGAAACAGAGATGACCATTATAATACGGAGGTAAACAAAATGAAAGAAGTTCACTGGACACTCTCCATCAACCGTACCGAAGACAGAAGCAAGATTGAACTCTTGAGCAGAAGAGGAAAGCTTCTCCGGCTGACTGCTATTTGTGGCAGACCCGTGTGCTGGGAATATGAGCTTGATGGTGCTCATGACCGTGAGGGAAATCCTGTCCACATCACTGCGTGGATTGGAACTGGTTGCTGATAGGAGGGTGAACTATGTTTGAAATTTCTTATGGCTCCGTTACGTTCTTTCTGACTGAAGAAACCTACAACGAGGTTCAAAGGCAAATCATTGAAGAAGATGAAGACATGTTCTTCTGGAACCAACTTCAGGAGGTCTACAGACGGTGTGTTGAAACCGGAGACCCGAATAGTTGGGAAGTTTACTCTGACTTGTACAAGGATTACTATGGTGTAAGACCATAAGGGGGTTATATAATGAATATTGTAAGAAACAATGAACCAGAATTAGTTTATGTATATAGGATTGTTCAGCATGGATTTAATTCTTATCTTTTCTGTAGAGGAACAGGAAGCGAAGTAGCCGCTTATATTGAATCAGAGTTCCCTGAAGCAGGGAAGAAAAGTTGGCATCACGCTCTGTCCGATGAAGAAGTGTCTTTGGTAAAGAAACTTGGCTTTACTGTTTACCTTGCACCAAAGAAAGAGCAAAATGCTTGGTGGAGATAAATAAGTATCTAAAGGAGATATACTATGATTCTTAAAGATTTTGTTAAAGTTGCTATCTTTACTGGCAAGGTGGATGTTACATGCATTGCTTATTCTAAAGAAAGCAAGGAGTATATCTCCTTTAGAACCTATATCTATGATGTTGTGTGGGACAGTGATGATATATTCGATGACTATATTCTTTCGCTGACTGTAAAGAATATTTGCTTCTATGGGGATAAAATCATCATAGATGTAATTGAGTGGATTTAGACTTGGAGGGTTGACTGAGTGGTTGATGGTACTGGTCTTGAAAACCAGAGGCGTTAATAGCGTCCGTGGGTTCAAATCCCACACCCTCCTCCATAGGTAATCTCGCCTTATAAAGAGTGAACTTGTAGGTGGTATGGAAATAACCTAACAAAGCACGGGACGGATTGGCGTGTACAAGTGGGGTGACAGTTATCCAAGTCCCCACATTTAAGTAAAAAATAAAGGGGAATTTATGTGTGAGAAAAATTTCAGACTTTTCAGATTTACAAATTGATAGTATTATTCCCTTTAAAGATAATACATATAAAGGATTTACAATCGAATGGTCAAGTCCAAGTATTGGTTTTGGAGAGTATCAGATTTGGTTTGAAAAAGATGAAAATTCTGATGACGAGTTTTCATACAATGTTTTTGCAGACACAGAACATATGGATAAAGGTGAAGATAAAGAATTTACAAAAGCAATTTTGAATCTTCTTATTGATAAAATTAAAATTTATGATTAAACAATGGGAGTATGGCAGAGAGGTTGAATGCGGCAGATTGCTAATCTGTTGTAGGGGAAGTTCCTCTACCAAAGGTTCAAATCCTTTTGCTCCCGCCAAATGCCGTTTTTAGCCAATGTGGTTTGGGTCAGATGTTGTTGGTGTCCGGACTTTGACCAACAGCAGTAAACCAGATGTGCGGTTGAGCGACCTAAGTTCGCCTTAGTTGGTCTGTTAGCTCAGTTGGTAGAGCATCTGACTGTTAATCAGAGGGTCGTAGGTTCGAGTCCTACACGGACCGCCATTTGTAAAAAATACATATTATTTACAACACAGATGTTTCCTTTCGCCCAGTGTTACTGGCAAATAAACAATAAGATGTTAAAGTTTTTTTCATACGTATTACCTCCTTTTATTTCAATTTCATTCATTAGTAATTGTTATGCATGATTTACCTCCTTCCTTTTTCTTTAACATCTGGCGAATTTTTAATAACAACTATATATTGCGGGGTAGAGCAGTTCGGTAGCTCGTCAGAGTCATTATCTGTAGGTCGCAGGTTCAAATCCTGCCCCCGCAACCACTTACTTTTGAGGAAAAGAGAATGAGAGAAGTTTCAAGAAAACAACTAATAGATTATGTAATGTCTTTAGGTGGGGAAAATGTATGTGAGGTTGTCATACACTCGTTTTTTGTTAGGTTTGGGAAAGACAGAGATATTGATGTTATAAATGAGGATGAAGACCATGACAAAGAAAGACTTTGTGATTCTGGTTGATATGGATGATGTGCTGGAATGTTTAGTTGAGGCTTGGGTAGCACGATTAAATGAAAAGTACAAAAGAAATGTAAAGCCAGTGGATGTAGTTGAATGGAACATTTGTACTTACTTTCCTGGGCTTACAAAAGAACAAACACATTCTCCGTTGTTTGAGGATAATTTTTGGAAATCAGTAAAGCCAAAAGACGGTGCCGTAGAAAATGTTAGTAAACTACACTCAGAGGGATTTCCAATTTATGTTGTAACGAGTTCTCATTATTCTACTGTTGCTAACAAATTTAGAGATGCACTGTTGCCATATTTTCCATTTATTGATTACAACCATATTATTGTGTGTAATGCAAAACAGCTTATAAGAGGAAATGTGTTGATTGATGACGGCATACACAATTTGTTGGATTCTGATATAAAAGCAACTTATAGTAAAATACTTTTTACTGCAAACCATAACAAATTTTTTGACTGTACCGGGACAGATATATACAGAGCAAACAATTGGAACGAAGCATATTATATTGTGGAAAGGTTGTATGAGTTGTATGAGTTGGAAAAGGAGTCAGCAAAGAAAGAATAGACTTATTCGTTTGTACAATAAGACAAAGCATAGTTATGGGAGTGGTGTATGGTATGATGAAGATTCTGACCGATACTACAGGTACTACATAAGCAGACACGGTGGTAATTGCAACAGTACGAAGTTTTCAAAGCAACAGTCCCGCAGAAAAGTTAGAAGATACAGTAAACAAGATTTTAACCCAAATAGAGGCTACTACAGAAAAATGTATGACTTGTGGTGGGAATTGCTTTAAGGGGAGGTTTATAATGTATAAGTTTGGTGTTGGAATTTCTTTGGGTGATTTAGATTTGGACACAGTTGTTTCCGCTGACAGTATAGAGGAAGCAATTAACCATATAAGGAAAATTTTTAAGGAAACAGTTTGGATTAAGAAAGTAATTTTATTGCCGGAAAATATTGAGAAGGAGTAGATGATGATTTTGGAAGAAGATATTTTTTGCGTTAATAAAAAGGACTATGAGATGCTTGTTAGGGAATCAGAGAGATACAAGATGATTAAAAATGCATTTCTTTATTGTGTGCATAAGACAAGCTATGGTGTGACTTTCAACGATAGTTATATGTTGAGTGTGCTTGCATCTGCTTGTCAGGAGGAGTACAACAAATGGTATGATTCTGTATCCGACAATGAGGAATAAGATGACAGTGCTGTGTAAAAATCACAGCACTGTTTTTTTATTTAGTTTTAATTTTTATCACGTAAAAAAAATTACTGTGTTACAATAATAATGTAAGGAAACGGAAACACCAAAGATTTTATAGAGGAGGACATTCCAATGACCAGAAAAAAGGCAAGAAAGCTTATGACTGAACTCTCCAGGCGTATTTACCTTGAGAATCACGGTACTCTCAAGGGGTTTGGCAAGGTCTCCAAGTTCTATAACGACAATTGGAGACACATTGATTATTCTAAGACTGGTGGGTACAAAAAGGGCTGGAACAATGACATTATGGTTCAGTTGAGGCAGTCCGTTGGAATGTAAAGAAAGGAGAAAGCACTATGCGTACTGCTAAAGAGTTCTTTGATACTTACCACTATAACAGAAATCACTTCAATGGTTCCTATGATGAATGCCTGAAGTATGAGCTTCAGATGTTCTCTGACTGGTACCATGAGATGGATGTTGGTGATAAGGCTCATGTTCGTATGTGGTCTGATGAGTACCCTGTGACCATCATCAAGAAGACTGCCACCACTCTTACTGTTCGCAGGGACAAGGCCATCCTTGACCCCAATTGGAAGCCTGAGTTTGTTATTGGAGGTTTTTCTGCTCACTGCATCAACAACGATGAACAGCGGTGGATTATCACTGATGACCCGGACGGAGATGTTGAGGTTTTCCGTTGGTCTAAGCGCATGAACTGCTTTAAAGACAAGTGTGACTGCAAGCTTCTCCCTGGCTGGGCAAAGGTTCATGACTACAATTTCTAATAGGATGAATATGATGGGAGGTAATTAAAGTGGGTGTTGAGACTGTAAAAGAAACATTTGTTTGGGAAGATATATTCAGAGAAGATAACATTATTCCTTGTGATTATTGTACTGCAATTAACAGCTTTACTACATGTGATGATGGGGCAACTTCCTCTGCTTGTAATCATTGTGAATACAACATCTATCGCCACATTGATTTTGAAGTAAAATAATTATCACGTAAAAATAAAATAGGTGTTATAATATTAGTGTAAGAAATGGCTTGACTTTTGAAAGGAGAAACATCAATGAAGAACACTCACTATTACAAGAACAAGACCACTGGGGAAGTCACTGATAATCACAGCAAGGCTGTTGAGTGGTATAAGGAAGACGAGATTGAAGTTTGGTACTTTTCTGATTTTCTGTGTGAGTGGGTTTGTGGCATTGAATGGGTTCATTAAAAGGGGGTAACTATAATGGATTGGAGCTATTTTGATAAGTTTAACAACATTTGCGACAAGTATCTGCCTGTTAGTGGAGAGGGTGATTCCGTTGCTACACAGATTGTGACTGCTGTATGTAAGCTTGTCTTTAAGTGGTATAATGACGGTGATGTATTCGACAACACTCATTTTCTTGAGGGATGGGCAAACGACCTTTCCTCCTATGCAAATTGGCTCCGTAGATACGCAAAAGCCGGATACATTCTTGATGAGATTGAAGATGTAATCAATTCTACGGAATATGAACAGCTTCTTGCAGACCTCGCAGACACTCTTCTTGATGAAGATTTTCTTGAGAAGTGTAATCAGCACGAGAAGACCGGCTCTATCTACAAATGTAACGGTCCTTTCAAGTTTGTTGATGGCGAAGATGAAGAAGAAGATTATTGGGAAGATGAAGAAGAAATTTTTGATGAAGAATATTAATGATGGATGTTAATAATGGAGGTATTAAAAATGCTGTATGTAGTTGGTTATAATAGTGAATTCATTGGTTTTGCAATTGATTATGAGCAGGCTGTTGGTATGATTATCGGTATCTATGGAATTTGTGACAGTGATAAGTTATTTTTAGAAGAATTGGATTTTACTGGGTGTGATGAAATTTGTGACCTGTGTCAGTATGGTGATGAGTGTGCAAGCTCTACCTTGTTGGAGGAGAATTAAAATGGATAGGAATAATAACATGAACATTGATGATGAAGAGATGTACGATGTTTATTATGAAGAGGATTATGTTGGTATTGCCCATAATTATGAAGAGGCAGTTAAAATGGTTATTGATATGTATGGGCATTGTGATGAGGATGAGTTGATTATTACAGAACTTGACTATTCTTGCCCTTGGATTTGTGAACTTTGTGATTATGTAGATGAGTGTACTGAATGGGGGTTAAGATAAAATGGCAGTTAGAAATTTTTGGGTTGATGCTGATGTCGATGGGAGACAGACAATGCTTGGAAGTGGTCATCGTGCAAAAGATGGGGGCATGGAAGTAACTATCTATCAGAGGGACGATGGCAGTATTTCTACTGCCCTTAGAATTGCATGTCGTGTAAATTGGCGGGGTCAGCTTGTGACAACTGCTCGTAATGCCGATGGTGAGATTGTGTTTGAATATGTTACTGAAAGGTGAGATACAATGAGTCACTACACATATATTTTTAAGAATGTTTATAATGAGAAAATCATTACTTTTCATAGCTTTTCTCGTATTGATGCATATGATGTTCTTGTTAAAAATGGTTGTAATCCAAATGAATGGATTTGTATAAAAATTTATTAAGGGAGTGTTTATATGTATATTTGTGAAATTTGTGGGCGAGAGTTTGATAAGAAGCATTTTAGTGGAAAGTTTGAAAACATCTGTGGTCTTAATAATTG